>Ga0209379_10001394_pt1 | contig 16024 bp, 14 predicted proteins | sample tdDd001_FD_187124 | JGI IMG/M metagenome (GOLD analysis project Ga0209379, IMG submission 187124) | Marine sediment microbial communities from the Atlantic coast under amendment with organic carbon and nitrate - tdDd00.1 (SPAdes)... | ecosystem: Environmental > Aquatic > Marine > Coastal >...
ATCCATTCGGTTATGGACGTGGATGCTGGGAATGGTCCCAAAATTCATGAAGGATAAAATAAAACGGTTTCAAAATCTGAAACTTCGTTTGATACAAAGAATGATTGAAGAACGTGGTACTTCATCATTGCTCATGATTAGTGATATTTTCCTGAAACAAATCAGGCGATTGAATTATGACTTACTTTATAAAGATGAGAGTTTGAAAAATAGAAGAATTACCACTTTGATTTATGAATTGACCCATGATCAGTACCAGAGAGGTGATTCTGATGAAAAGGAAATGGATATAAAGCAAGAGCTAATAAATGAACCAAGTGAGTTGATTTATAATTCAGCCAAGATTGCCTGTGAAATGGACACGACCCTTTGGTTCACAGAAAAGGATAGAGAAGTATCCCGACTTAAAAATATGGTTTCTTGTGGACAATTTACAGCTTGTTATAATCTTCTGAAGTATTGCATGGATTTAAAGAAAAAAGGAGCAAATGTCGATCCTGAATTGCTTGACCAGATGATTAGTATTTTTCATGCTGACTGGAATAAATTTATAAAAGATCCATACTACTTGCATGATTATCTGGAAGTAGAAGATGATAGGCTCAAAAATGTTGGCTAGCTAATAAGATATTAGCCATAAAACTTAACTTTAAGAGTTGATTGGGTGTGAAATGTTAATTTTCAACTCATTATGACTCTCTATAATAGAATATATGAAAACAAAAGACGATTTAAAACTTGCTGTTGTAATTGATGCTGATAACGTGCCTTCACGGAACGTGAAAAGTATGATGGAGGAAATTGCCAAATATGGTGTTCCAACCTTTAAAAGAATTTATGGTGATTGGACGAAACCTAATTTGGCTGGATGGAAATCGGTTCTTCTTGAGAATGCCATCACACCCATACAGCAATATGGTTATACTTCGGGTAAAAATGCGACAGATTCCGCCATGATTATTGATACCATGGATATTTTATACACCGAAAGAGTTGATGGATTCTGTATCGTATCCAGCGATAGTGATTTTACTAGATTGGCGATCAGGTTAAGAGAATCGGGGATGAAGGTGTTTGGCTTTGGAGAGCAAAAAACGCCCAAACCTTTTATTGTAGCTTGTGATAAGTTCATTTATCTTGAAATTCTAAAAAGTTCAAGCTCCGCGGAACCTTCAGTCGTTGATGAAACACCTAAGCAGGAAGTGGTGAAAAAGAGTCCGATATCTAAACTGGATAAGAAGATTATAAACCTGGTTGCTTCTAGTATAGATGATATTGCTGATGAGGATGGTTGGGCATTTCTTGGTGATGTAGGAAACCTACTGATTAAGAAAAGACCAGATTTTGATCCACGAAATTATGGTTTTGAGAAATTGACTCCCTTAATTAAATCTCTTAAAAAGCATTTTGAAATTGATGAACGTGAAACCGATAGGGCCACCATAAAACATGTGTATATCAGAACGAAAAAATAAGCTTATCATGGATAAGTGAAAACTTGCATCCTAAATTTAGATTCAAGTTTTCTTTTTGATCTCTACAAAGATGATTTTATAATTTGTGAATTAGGATAGACCAGCTAAAATTGCGGCTCCATGGGCACCTACGAACTGCGGTTTTTCTGGAATAATAATCGATTCACCCATTTCATCTTGTAAAAACTGAACCATACAGCTGTTATTTGCAACGCCACCAGCAAACATTAGTGGCGTACTGATATTCTGACGGCGAAGCATGCCCACGGCACGTCTGCAAACCGATTGATGAATAGCCAAAGCAATATCACTTCTTTGACAGCCTTTGGCTAATAATGATGTTACTTCCGATTCGGCAAATACAGCACACATGCTATTAATTTCGATTCCTTCAGTGCCTTCTAAAGCTGCAGGTCCCAGTGTTGGTAAGTCAAAACCTAAGGTGGTAGCCATCATTTCAAGAAATTTGCCTGTGCCTGCAGCACATTTATCATTCATCTCAAATTTAACCACTTTACCTTTTTCATTTATAGAAATGACTTTGGTGTCTTGTCCTCCAATATCTAACACGCTTCTAACTCCAGGGAATAATGCCGTTGCACCAGCTCCATAGGCTTTAATTTCTGTAACGGTAGGGTAGTCGAAAGCGACTTCTACAATGCTTCGTCCATAACCTGTTGCCATAATCTTGTCAAAAGAAATGTCTGAAGTTAACTCTTTAACTCTCTCTATTGGATTGTAGCCCGAATCAGATTGCTTACTATGAATGACTTGCCCATCTTCCAAAACAATGAGTTCGATACTTCTAGAGCCAATATCAATACCTGCTAATTTCATGTGTTTTTAACTTTATAATTCTGCCATCCCGATAGCTATCAGGAGAAACTTACCATATAATTATTGCTCTGTTTTCAAAAAGCTTTATATATGGACGTTTCAGGGTTTTGTTTCTTATTAAAATTGAAACATGAAGAGTGAGAAACAGAATTTGTTTCCCACTCTTGAAATATCAATAAGCTCTAATTATTTAATAATTTCGACAAAAGCTTCTACACGGGTTGATAATTGTCCCATATCTTCCTGACTGTAATCTGTTTCAAGTCGTAGTACCGAAATATCTTGTTTCTCTAACTCTTTTTCTACCGAGAAAGATTCCATAATATAAGGTTGGCAAAACTGAAGGCCGTAATGAATCACCCCATCAGCATTGTATTGCTTGCTCATTTCCTTGATATGATTAACACGTTCCTGATTAGGCGTGAATACAGCACAATCGATCTTAAGATAACGATCGACAATAGCATCAATTAATCCATTTAAATCATTAGCTGAATCGTCAGTTAAATTGCGTTGACCACGTTCTCCAATACAAGACTCTTCACCGACAATAACAGCTCCTGTTGATTCAATAATTGAAGGTAGCTTCCAATTAGGAATTGCCATAGGACATCCTGAAATTACAACACGAGGTGCATTACTTGTTTTTACACCTTTATTTTCTTTGATTTGAGACTCAAGTTCATCACAAATAGCATTTACTTTTTCTGTGAAACGAACTGGATTATCCAAAAAGGCGATTTGATTAATCAATAAGGCATCCAAACCTGAAATAGGCGCAGGATCAGATGCACGAAGCATTGATAGACGACGTAAAGCTTGTCTTTTTGCATTAACAGTAGCGATACCTTGCTTTAAAGATTCAAGGCTAATGCTAGTTCCAGTCATTTCTTCAAGCTTTTCAATAAAGCTTTTAAATTCCTGCTTAAGCATATGTCTCGCCATAGGTGTTTTGGTCTGTGGCAAATCCATTTGGTAAAAGTTAGGAACCATATCTTTAAAAACTTCGAATGATTTCTTTTTACCATCACAGGTGTTTTCTCCAACAATCATATCAGATACTTCCATATAAGGACAAACCTTTCCAAGCTTAAAGCCAAAAAATGATTTGATTAGAGAACAGGTGTTACGAGGAAGTACTTTTTCAACTTCTTCTTGAGCAAAATCGGCACCAGCACATAGACCAACAGCAGTACAACCAGCAGCTAAAACAATTTCTTCCGGAACGAAAACACAAAATGAACCAATAATCTTACGACCAGCTTCTTGTTCTTCACGCAACTCCTGTATTCTTAGTCCATGAGCTTCGCTCATTACAAAGTCGAAGTATGACATACCCTCAGGTCGCTTTTCTTGAGCCATGAAAGTAGATTGGTATGCTTTTCCTAAATTGTCTAATAATGCATTGTGATTGTCATGGTTTAAGCCAAGATCAGTCCACATTTGCGTGTAATCTGCCATAATATTATTGTTTTTGATGTAATTGGGCGCAAAAGTAGACAGCTTTCATTCTCAATCCTATATATGATGTCTATTCTTAAACATATATTATAGATTTAATAAGAATTTGTTGAAAGTGCAGATAGACTAGTTCTGGGAAAAATCTGGTGGCAGGTTTTTATCTTTGGGGCCAAGGTCATCATCAAAGAAATCTTCATCATCAAACTCATCCAGTAATTCGCCAGTAAGATCCATTACGTGAGAGGAATATTTTACGTCGAACCATTGTAAAAACTCTAAGAAATTAATTTCTGGAAATTTGGAATTGATATTGATATATCTCGTTAGTTCGATTTTAAATATTTCCTGGAAGTTCTCATGTATCTCTTCTTCAAGATCCGACTCCAATTCAATATCTGGAATCAGGTAGACATTAAAATCCTTTTTTATATCAGGAGATAAATTGTCAAGATTAGTTTGTGTTGCAACCCAATCCCAGAACTTTTGTTTTGGGACGATGGTTATGGCACTATAATCAGTTTTGGGAATAATAGGACAATCAGGATGTCCGGCTTGTCTTAGTATCTCTTCAACATCGGCTTCAGAAACACCAAACTTTTTAATAATCACTTCCTTTATTTTATCTATTGGATTTTCATGTTTCCCCGATTGGATTAAATATTGTTGATTATAGGTGCTTAATAGCAGTAGATCTTGTATCAGTAAGGATTTGATTTTTATGGTTTTTGGGTTTGTATTAAAGTGCTTATTGAATTCAGTATGACTAATGCTAGGTTCTGATGATGAATAGAACAGGAAATTGATTGAACCCACAGCATGTGCTATGCTGGCAGCCCATATATTCTCTCTACCTCTAGTCAGTGGTTTGTGTGGATGCTGCTCAAGTTGATTCAAAACCTTCAAACATATTTGAGCATATTCCTGACTATTTAAGACTTCGTTGCAGAAATTGTTTAGCAGTTCCCTTATAATTTCTATTTTTGAAGACATATTTCTTGGCTTTAGATCATATTAAATTTAAGAAATATTGAGGATAAATCACTTTTAATGTGATGAATAATAGTTAACTGGCTTTTACCATTCTTATATCTATTACAAAATGAAGATCTCTATTTTAGAACCTATTGGAATTAGTACTTGTAGACTCAATGAGCTGAAACAAGATTTTGAGGCATTAGGCCATGAACTTGCCTTTTTCTCTGATCGAAATGAAAATGAGGAAGAGTTGATAAAGCGAGCTGATGGTGCTGAGGTTATTGTTCTTAGCAATATACCTGTTTCCGCTAATTTTATTGAGAAATGCCCTAATTTATCGATGATCTCGGTTGCCTTTACAGGTGTTGATCATATCGATATGCAGGCTTGTAACACCAGAGATATATTGGTGAGTAATGCTGCAGGCTTTTCAAACGAATCTGTAGCTGAGTTGACCCTTGGAATGATTATTTCTTTGTATAGAAAAATTGTAGGTGGTGATGCAATTACGCGTTTTGGTGGCAGTCGTGGTGCTTTCTTGGGAACAGAAATTAATGGAAAATGCCTGGGTATTATTGGTGCAGGAGCTATTGGGCTACGAGTAGCAGAAATTGCCAGAGTGTTTAATTGTCGAGTTTTGGCTTATAGTCGAACAGAAAAACAAATTGAAGGTGTTGAGTTTGTTAGTTTATCTACTTTATTGAAAGAAGCAGATATCATTTCCTTACATACACCATTAACGAGTGAGACAAAGGGATTGATTGGGGCCGAGGAATTTAAGGCGATGAAAGAATCGGCTATTCTTATTAATACGGCCAGAGGGCCTGTAGTGGATAGTCAGGCGCTTTGCGAAGCTTTGGAAAACGGAGAACTTGCAGGAGCAGCTGTGGATGTTTATGAAAAGGAACCCCCATTGGAGAAAGACCATATTTTATTGACGGCTCCAAACCTAATAATGTTACCGCACTTGGCATTCGCCAGTCATGAATCATTCGATAAGCGTATTGATATTGTGATGGGTAATATTAAGCTTTGGTTAGAAGGAAAACCACGAAATATTATGAACTAAGCATTGTGAATTCTACAGCATCGTTTTGTAGATATTCCAAGCCCATATGATAAGAAACAGGAGGATAATCGGTATGATTATTCTCTTTTTTTTTAGTTTTTCATTAACTGTTAAGTAAAACTTATAGAAGCCATCCTTTTGGCTTATAATATCAAAAGAGACCCATACAGAGGCGACTATCAAAATGAGAAGGGAGCTGTATGCAAAAGGATTATATTGGAAAGCTTTGTGAAAATTACCTTTAAATATCTCCACAATACCAGATGTAGAACCACAAGCAGGACATGGCAAACCACTAATGGTTTTAAACCAACAGACAATAAATCCTCCGTTTCCGGTATTAAGAAATATAAAATTGTAAATAAGCCAGCCGTATGCTAAGACCGAGAGGGAAGCGACAAGCTGGTATAGGTGTTTTTTAGGCATTATACATTAATGCTCGTTGAAGCGTTTCGAAGTTTACCTGACGAGTTCTCTCCATAATGATAAACCAATCCACAATAATCCAAATAAAAAGGCCACCACAGGTTAATAATTTGATAATGCCCAGACCTATATCACCAATAAAGAAGCGGTCAAAAGAAAAAGGAACGATAATATTCAATAGAGATAGAATAAGAGCGACGGTAGGGTCTTTAAGATTTAAAGTTTGTAAGACGATGAATTTATCATCATCCAAATCTTGAATCATACCTTTGATTGCAGGAATTTGATGACTTTCAAAATATTTAGCATTGGTCATTAGAAATAAATCAACTTTGCTTGTATCCATTTTGTGTCATTTTTAAACAAGAAGACCTGTTTATATGTAAGTATTTTATCCTATAAATCTATAAAAAATAAGTCAGATTAAAAATCTTAGTCATAAAATGCTAATTTAAGACTTGAAAGTATTTAATTTGTATAGAATTTGAAAAGCGAATATTAAATCAACCCTTTCAGAATAGATAATTCTGGATTAATCGTTGCTGTTAGATGAAAATATTAGATATGAAATTTGAAATAGCACCTGTTCCTGAAGGAGGAGGTCGCCCCCAGGTTACTCGTCCAGATATCAGGTTATTAGATAGTATTGGAGAAGAAGGAGTAAGGAAAATGGTAAGTGATCATTACGATATTCTACGTAAGAGTGAGATAAATGAGATGTTTCCACGTTGGGATAAGGAATTTGAAGCGGCAAAGCTTCGATCTTCTGATTTTTTTATTCAAGCTTTAGGTGGTCCTGATTATTTTAATCAAAATCAAGGGAGTCCAATGCTAGTGAGTCGACATGCTCATTTCAAAATAACGCCTCAAGCGCGTATTGTTTGGTTGAATGCATATAAAGAAATTCTACCTAAACTTGATGCACCAGAAGAACTCATTGTTTCGTTCTGGAACTATTTGAATATCTTCTCCATTTGGATGGTGAATACAAAAGCTAAATAGTCTAAAATATCAATTATATAAAAAGCGGCTACTTCAATTGAAGTAGCCGCTTTTGTATATTTAAAAATCCGAAGATTACAATCCAAGTACTTTCATACCTTGTTTGTAAACGATATCCTTAGGAATACCAGCATCGTTTACACGATCAAGATCTGCTTGAAGTGCTTCGCGGATGTTACCTTTTTCAGCGATTAATTTCTTAGCGCCATCGTAGTTAGCATCTCCTTGAAGTACCATCAACATTTCACCCATAGAGATCATGGCAGCCTTCATTTTTTCGAAATCAACTTTGTAAGTTCCAGTTGCTTCATCACGTGTGAAAGCACCTGTTTCTTCGAAGTGGTAAAAACGGATCATGTTAGCCTTACCGTGAGCACTTGAAGCTCCAAAACGAACAGAACGGAATGTACTAGCCATAAAGGTTACGTAGTTATCCATTAGGTCTTTGTCTTTGATTTCGCCCCACTCAGCTAGTTTAGTTACCATATAAAGACCTAAAATATCAGCTTTACCTTCTTCGATAGAAGTGTAAGCATCTTTAAGTGCTTTACGAACAGTTAATGATTGATCTGCAAGAGTGTATTTGATACCTAAACCGTGAGCAACCTCATGGAACATGGTGTTTTCGAAGAAAGCATCGAATTTAACGTTCTTACGCTGAGATTCGTCAATCAATAGGTTTGAAATAGGAACCAAAATCTTATCAAATTTAGCCTGCATTGCATTTTTTAACTGCAGTTTACGGCTACCTTTTGCAAGATGTACTCTTGGGTCGTTTGGTAGGTTGATAGCGATATTCTTGCTACCCGCATTACAGTCACCACCGTAGTAAATGACGTCGTATGCATTCATATCTGCATTAGCATTCGCTTTTTCAGCTTTGTACTTTGCAGGAACTGGAAGACTTTCTTGTAAACGAGGAAGAAGAGCTCCAAAACGAGATAGTGTTTTAGACCAAACTTTATCCTTAACTAAGATTTGTGCAGAGTGAGACGCTTTATAGCCATAAAGTGCATCTTCGTAAGTTTCGATAGGACCAACTACAAAATCAATCGTGTTATTTTGCATATCCATCCAAGCCATATCCGAAGCTAAATAGTCATCAGTTAATAAAGCTTCAGCACGTAACTCTAAATATTTTTTAAGACCTGCATCTTCAGCTAATTCAGCAGCTTTTAATAATAAAGCAGATGCCTTTTCGTGTTGCTCTTTGTAAGCCACGTGATAAGGAAGTACAACTAATTTTCCATTTTCGTCACGACGAACAACAGAATAAGTACTTGTTTTTAACTCATCTTTAATCGCATCAAATTCTTCTTTAGTCATATCAGCTGGATAGAAGTTCGCTCCAGCAGGTTTTTTGCCATAAGTGTCAATGAAAGGAGCTTGATTGTCAAGTCTGTCCCAAGGGCCATAATTGATTTTCGCATAAGCAATTTCAGCAGGATCTTTCAATTTTGAAAGGAATTCTGTTTTGTCACCAATAGCATCTTTCCAGAAGATTTCTTCCATTATCTCTGATACTTCAATCAGAATAGGAAGCATTTGTTTTTCCTTCTCTGTTAGTACAGAAATGTCAGTTTTTAACTCAACTTCGGCATAAGCATTTACTTTTTCCTGAAGAGGAGATGCCTGTTCTTTTTTACAACATTGCTTTTCTTTAGCAACTTTATCTTTACAAGATGTAAATCCTAAACTAATAATGGCGATTAAAGCCAAGGATGCTAGTTTGTTCATGTGTTTGTGTTATTAATTTATTGACGTTTAATTTTTCCTTCTACTCTTTAATACAGAACTATGATGTCAGGAATCATTAGTTTTGTACTTTAGATCTTCAAAAATACAAGCAAAGAATTGTATTACCAATACTTATGCATATTTATACAACCTAAATTTATTTTTATAATGAACACAAGAATTATAATTGCTGTCGTCTTGATAATGGGATTTGCTTCCACTTTATCTGCAAAGAAAAAGGATGAAAAAAAAGCGTATCAATTTACAATTGAAAAACAACTGAAAGCCACTGAAGTAAAGGATCAACATCGTTCAGGGACTTGTTGGGCATATGCTATGAATTCCTTTTTGGAGTCGGAGTTGATTCGCATGGGAAAAGGTGAGTTTGATCTTTCCGAAATGTTTGTTGTGAATAGAAATTATCACCTTAGAGCTAAGGATTATGTGCGTTTTCATGGTATGAAAAGCTTTTCGGCAGGTGCTGAAGGTTGGGATGCCTTAAATGTGATTAAGCAATTTGGGATTCTTCCTCAGGAAGCTTATACAGGAAATACATTTGATGAAACACTACCTGTTCATGGCGAGATGGATGCCATTTTGAAAGCTTATGTTGATGCTGTGGTTAAGAACAAGAATAGAAAAATTACACCGATTTGGAGAAAAGGTTTTGATGGTGTTCTGGATGCATACCTGGGGGAGATTCCAGAATCATTCATGTATAAAGGGAAAGAATACACGACGGAATCATTCACTTCTGATTTAGGATTGAATATGGACGATTATGTCACGATTACTTCATACACACATCATCCTTTTTATGAAAGTTTTATTTTCGAAGGGGCAGACAATTGGTCTTTAGGTGAGGTGCTAAATGTACCAATGGACGAAATGATGCAGGTCGTTGATTATGCCCTTGAGAGCGGATACAGTATTGCCTGGGGTAGCGATGTGAGTGAAAAAGGTTTTGCTTTCAGAAAGGGTGTTGCTGTAGTTCCTGAAACGGAGTCAAAGAATATGGCTGATTCTGAAATTTCAAAATGGCAGAATATGAGTAGAGATCAAAAATCTGCTTATGGAACAGAGTATCCGGTTAAAGAGAAAGTAATTACTCAGGAAATGCGTCAGATTGCTTTTGATAATTATGAATCGACTGAAGATCATATGATGCATATTGTGGGAACTGCAAAAGATCAGAATGGAAGTGAGTATTACTTGGTGAAAAATTCATGGGGAATTGATTTGAATTCGCATGAAGGCTATTTCTATGCATCTAAGCCATATGTAGAATACAAAAGTGTATCCGTATTGGTGCACAAGGATGCTATTCCTACAGATATAGCTAAAAAACTGGGTTTAAAATAAATTGAATTTAAAAATATGAATGAATACTGGACTTTTGGTCTTTTGGCTGTTACATCGTTTTTTACCTTGATTAATCCTTTGGGTGTAATGCCAATTTTCATGACGATTACAGGTGATTTAAATGCTGAGCAAAGAAAGAAAACAGCAAGGAAAGCAACCATCGTTTCGTTTTTCACCCTGGTTGCCTTCGCATTTTCAGGCCAGTTGTTATTTCAATTCTTTGGAATATCTGTTAACAGTCTTAAAATAGTAGGAGGCGTTATTTTCTTTATCATGGGGCAAGATATGCTTCAGGCACGATTGAGTAAGATTAAAGTGAGTGATAGTGAAATAACTGAATATGTGAACGACGTATCGATTACACCGCTTGCTATTCCAATGATTTGTGGTCCGGGAGCAATTACCAATGGTATTGTTCTAATGGAAGAAGCGGGGAGTCTTGAATCTAAACTAATCTTAGTTGGAGCCATTCTTTTGACTTGTTTGTTGACCTACATTATTCTTTGGAGTTCAACTCGAATCATTAACTTTTTAGGAGATACAGGCAATAAGATATTGATGCGCTTGATGGGATTAATTGTGATGGTCATTGCTGTGGAATTCTTCTTTAGTGGTTTACGCCCAATTGTTCAGGAAATGCTGAAAATCTAGAATTGTATATAAAAAAAACACCTCTCCAACAGGCGTTGGAGAGGTGAAAAAAACTCTGCGATTTTCACCCCAGAGAAAAAAAAGTCTTTATCCTATCTTTACTTTATCTGTTACAACATAGTAACGAGGATCGTCAATATCGCGAATGATGACAGCATCGAAACGCGAGTCTGCACGCTGCAATAATGTGATACAGTCAGCACTTAGATGCTTCAATTTAATACTTTTTCCTGCATTTTCATACTTGTCTACCAAATTACTGATGGCTTCAATACCTGAGTGGTCAGCAACTCTTGATTCGATAAAATCAATTTCAACGTTCTGAGGATCGCCGTGAACATCGAATTTTGAATTAAAAGTGGTGATTGATCCGAAGAATAATGGACCCCAAATCTCGTATACTTTAGTACCATCTTCTTTTACAGATTTACGTGCACGAATGCGCTTGGCGTCTTGCCATGCAAATACCAGAGCCGATACAATAACACCAGCCAGTACTGCAATCGCAAGGTCGAATATCACTGTTAAACCTGTTACAAGTATAATAACAAAGGCATCGGTACGAGGGATCTTATTCATAATACCAAAGGTAGCCCAGGCAAATGTTCCGATTACAACCATAAACATCACACCAACCAAAGCAGCAATAGGTACCTGCTCGATAAGTGGTGAAGCAAAAAGAATAAATGCTAGAAGAGTAAGTGCAGCAATAATACCTGATAAGCGACCACGACCACCTGATTTTACGTTGATAAGTGATTGACCAATCATGGCACATCCACCCATACCTCCGAAGAAACCGGTGACAATATTAGCAGCTCCCTGAGCCATACATTCGCGGTTACCATTTCCACGAGTTTCAGTAATCTCATCGAGTAAGTTTAGGGTCATTAGGGATTCAATCAAGCCAATAGCAGCAATAATTGAAGCATATGGTAAGATGAATTTAATTGTCTCTAAATTTAGAGGAACCATTGTGAATAGTTGTGATTGGAAAGTTGGTAAACCACCTTTTAGTCCAGCACCACCACCATCGCGGATAAATGAACCGACAGTACTAACATCTAATGCACCAAAAATAGCAATAGCTGAAACAGTCAGGATTGCGGCTAGAGCTGCAGGAACTTTAGTTGTGATCTTAGGTAGAAGGTACATGATACCCATGGTTAATACTACCAATCCGATCATTGTATATAGAGCGCTGCCTACTAACCAGACAGATTCTCCATCTATTTTCTGAGTAAACATGCCTAGTTGTGACATAAAAATAACAATGGCTAGACCATTTACAAAACCCATCATTACTGGATGAGGAATAAGTCTAACGAATTTACCAAATTTGAAAATACCAGCTAAAAACTGAAGAACACCAGCTAGAACGACAGTCGCGAATAGGTAATTTAAACCCATGTTTTGAATAGGTTCTACCATTTCCAATCCCATTTGGTTACCGTCTTTTACAAGACTAACCATAACTACTGCAAGTGCACCTGTAGCTCCTGAAATCATTCCTGGGCGACCACCAAAAATTGATGTGATTAAACCAATCATGAAAGCAGCGTAAAGACCTACTAAAGGATCTACTCCGGCAACAAAGGCAAATGCTACGGCTTCCGGAACCAGTGCTAAGGCCACTGTTAAACCTGAAAGAATATCATCTTTTGAATTAGCGGCTTTCCGCTTGAAAAATTCTACCATACTATCTTATCTATATTTTTGTTTTTCAGGGCGCAAAAATAGTGAATTTTATTCTATCACAGTGATATGCCTCAACTTAAATGGAGATTTTTTGAGCGGAATCGATGGCGCTCCTCATTATATAGAAGACTTAACTTTTGTATACCGTTTAGAATTTGTATTGGGAAGAGATAATATATAGAGTGATATATCTCATCGCTTGATCGGTTTTATTGATGATTAGGGGATGTTTATAGTGTAGGTCTATGAAAATATAAAAACAATCAATTTGATCTATGTTGGTTTTTGTCACATCTTTGTTGTGTCAAATAAAGAATTATAAAGTTGTTAAAATTAGGTTTTTAACCATTAATTAAAAAAGATAGAGATGAAAAATTTAATAGGAATAGATCAAGAAAAAGCGAAGGTATTAAGTGCGAAATTAAACGACTTATTGGCAAATTATCAAATGTTCTATCAGAATTTACGTGGACTTCATTGGAATATAAAAGGACGTGAATTTTTTGAATTACACTTAAAGTTTGAAGAGTTATATAACGATGCGGTGATTAAGGTTGACGAAATTGCAGAAAGAATTCTAACGCTTGAAGGTGAACCATTGCATACTTTCTCTGATTATCTAAAAGTATCGGAATTGAAAGAAGCCAACGGAATTACAAATGGAGTAGAAGGTGTTGAGATTGTGGTGAAGAATTTCTCCTTACTGATTTTAAAAGAGCGTGAAATTCTTAGTCTGGCGGGAGATGCTGAAGATGAAGGTACAGTTAGCTTGATGAGTGATTATATATCTGAAACAGAAAAAACACTTTGGATGTTGAATTCTTACTTACGTTAATATAAATCTCTTTTGAAGAGATAAAAAAAAGCACCACATGTGACATGTGGTGCTTTTGTAATTAATACCTATTCCCTAGGATAGTATTTCTTTGCATGCGTTCATGATCCCTTCCTTATCGAAACCACACTCTTTGTACAGCTCTTCTTGAGTACCATGCTCAACCCATTTATCAGGAACACCTAAGCGTTTGATTTTAGAAGCATAATCATTGTCACTCATAAACTCTAAAACTGCTGACCCTAATCCACCAATTACAGAACCATCTTCAATTGTGATGATATGTTTATGCTTTTTGAATACCTCATGAAGTAATTCTTCATCAATTGGTTTTAGGAAACGCATATCGTAATGAGCAATTGTGTGCCCTCGCTTTTCTAATTCGTCAATTGCATCACTTGCTTGCATTCCAATTGGTCCGATAGACAAGATAGCTAGATCTTTACCATCTCTCAATTTTTGTCCTTTACCAACTTCTATTTCTTTGAAAGGTGTTTTCCAGTTTAATTCGCGACCAGTTCCTCGAGGGTATCTGATAGAGAATGCACCTTTACCTCCCAATTGAGCGGTATACATCAGGTTACGTAATTCTTCTTCGTTCAATGGAGACGATATCGTCATGTTTGGGATGCAACGGAAGAAAGCTAAATCGTATACACCATGGTGGGTTGCACCATCAGCACCAACCAGGCCACCTCTGTCTAAACAGAAAACGACATCAACATTTTGAAGTGCAACATCATGAATAACCTGATCAAAGGCTCTTTGCATAAATGATGAATATATCGCACAGAATGGAATTTTACCATTTGCAGCTAGTCCTCCTGAAAAAGTAACGGCATGTTGCTCGGCAATACCAACGTCAAATGCTCTATCAGGCATTTTTTCCATCATGATATTTAATGATGAACCTGTAGGCATAGCCGGCGTAATTCCTACAATTTTTTCGTTTTGTTCTGCTAACTCAACAAGTGTATTCCCAAATACCTCTTGGAATTTTGGAAGTTTTGGAGCGTTAGAGTCTTGCTTTAAGATCTCACCTGTGTTAGCATCAAATTTAGCTGGTGCGTGCCAATAGGTTTGATTTAGCTCAGCAGGCTCAAAACCTTTTCCTTTTTTAGTGATGCAATGTAAAATTTTTGGTCCTGGAATTTTTTGCAAATCACTTAATACTTTCACCATATGGTTCACATTGTGTCCATCAACAGGTCCAAAGTATCTGAAGTTTAAAGCTTCGAAAAGGTTACTTTGTTTCAGTAGAATGGTTTTAATACCATGCTCTACTTTCTGAAACAATTTTTGTGTATTGGGATTCACTCGGTTAAACTTTCCAAGAAAACGCCAAACATCATTCTTTACCTTATTATATGTTTGTGAAGTTGTGATATCTAACAAATATTCACTCATTCCACCCACATTGGGGTCGATAGCCATATTGTTATCATTCAAAATCACCAATAAATCAGCATTGTTTGTCGCTGCATTGTTTAAGCCTTCAAAGGCTAAACCTGCCGTCATCGACCCATCACCAATAACAGCAACAGTCTTTCTATCTTTTTCTCCACTTAATTGTGCAGAAACGGCCATTCCTAAAGCTGCAGATATAGAAGTAGAGGAGTGTCCCACGGTAAAAGCATCGTATTCACTTTCACCACGATTGGGGAAACCACTGATTCCTTTATATTTTCTGTTGGTGTGAAAAAGATCTTTCCGACCAGTTAAAATCTTGTGTCCGTAGGCTTGATGTCCAACATCCCAAATAAGATTGTCGTAGGGTGTGTTTAAAACATAGTGTAATGCAACGCTTAGTTCAACCACGCCAAGACTGGCACCAAAATGACCTGGGTTACAGGAAACTTGTTCTATAATTTCCTGACGCAGTTCTGTACAAACTTGTATTAGATCATCTTCCGAAACCTTTTTTAGGTCGGATGGGAAGTTGATTTGATCCAATAATGGTTTTTCAGACTTTGTCATTTGTTAATCAGTTTATGGTATATTGTTGTACGGATTTGTGTCCGATTTTTAAAAATGGTCTAGGGGACGAAGATAGGAAAAATTGAGCAATCCCACAGCAAAGCTAATTCTGAATAGGGTATAAATAGTCATGTATTTGTCTGATTGATCTGTTTTGGTATCTGACATAAAATACTTGATCTATAAGAAGATTTGTATTGTGGGCTAACTTAAGTCTCTTTATCTTTGTTTTTGTGATTTCTATAGAGGTGAATTTAATAGATGTTATTTGTTAATTGATTGATAATTAAGATATGAAAAGAATTAGTCAGTATTTGTTTGTCTTGCTTGTAGGAGGTTCTCTTTTCTCTTGTGTACCTGCTCGTCAATATCAGAATCTGGAATCCAGAGCCAATGAAAATAAAAAAATGTACGAAAAGCTTAAAGATGCAAATCGTATATTGACTGAGAGCAATACCGAAATGGAGGGACGCCTGGAGGTTTTGGAAGATAAATACAAAAAAGCTAATGAAGAGTATA
>Ga0209379_10001395_pt1 | contig 16018 bp, 13 predicted proteins | sample tdDd001_FD_187124 | JGI IMG/M metagenome (GOLD analysis project Ga0209379, IMG submission 187124) | Marine sediment microbial communities from the Atlantic coast under amendment with organic carbon and nitrate - tdDd00.1 (SPAdes)... | ecosystem: Environmental > Aquatic > Marine > Coastal >...
GTCTTGGCCATATTGTGTTCAATAAAAAGATGAAAGTTTTTTTCCAAGGTAATTCACTAATTATTAAAGACTTATTACGACTGTTACTTTCTATGTGTTGGTGTGAAGTGAATGCGTTAGATTAAGTTGTTGAATTAATTTGATTTTTTATAGGGCTGTATAATGGTGAATTGTGACTGTTTGATGTCGGAAAGTTGACGATTTACGGACTCACTCCTATTTTTAGTTGGGTTTAACTGAGAGAGGTTGGAGTGATGAAAAAAATGAATTCGGCATATCGTTTACAGGTCATCAAAGAAGTGGCCACTAGAAAGCGCCTGGTGGAGCAGGGGGATCCGATGGCCTGTCATATCTCTCAGTTATTGGATGAACGAAGTCAAGCATCACCGTTAGCAGAAAAACACTTTAGCGGCTGTCATTATGACGCACAGGTTGGAGGCTGGGTGAGCAACTTTTGGGATGCCAAATAATTAGTATGTAACAGGAGCCGGTGGCATGATGATGCTTTGCATAGTTTTCGGCTCCTGACGTATTTCTGGTTAATCTTTTTCTGATTATTACGATATCAAATTTAGGTCGAAATACGCTTGAATACTGGAACAAAGTGATCGACTAAGGTACATTGCCTCGTCAATGTTTTGTTAGGTCGACGAATGAACTACGTAGAGTTAGATAGCTATTCCCGCAAGTGGATTTTTACCCACGCATCAATGCCTGTCGAGGCAACCGATTTAGAGCAAATTAAACCTTTTACTCAAGCACGCTCATCACAGATCTGGCGTGAACAAATCAGTAGCCAAAGCCCGGATGCCGATCATTTTGAGAAAGGGGACTGGGCACATGAGCAACAAAGATGGTCTGAATCGATTGATTGGCAGCAAGCTTGGGATAGCGACGACATTGACCTTCCACCCGAGTTAGCTGACTTTATTAACTGGGAAGATAACACCACGGTTTATTTCTGCTACGAAAAGTACAATGTGATAGAGACCAAGTGGGGAGTCTTTAAGCGAAACTGGAAGAACTTTTTGTTTTTTGATGATGGCCCTATTTTACTTGGGCGTAAAAAGTCACAGGCGCTTTGGTTTCACTCCAACGGTACGTTTAAGTGCGCAGAGCGTAGTTAGAAGTAAATTGGTAAGCGTCACTCCTTGCACCGTTTAGGAGTGATGCCGTTTGATGATGAAGAAGTCAACAAGCATCTAGTCTTGTATGAGTTAGTCATGCCTGAATTGGTTGAATTCAATAATCTGCCCTTTACCTGATAGTTTTGCGCTATACATCGCTTTATCTGCGCGTCGTAGAATATCGTCCACATCCAGAGATTCGTTAGCGAAAACATAGTAACAACCGATACTGGCACCAATGTTGAGCTGTATTTTTTTCCTCAAGCTGATGGGTTCCATAATTCTCGCCAGAATTCGCTCGCAAGTGAAAGTAATATCATCCTGATTACTCACAGGGTTGATGATGGTGACAAATTCATCTCCGGCCAAGCGGGCGACCATATCACTCTTTCGTACCGTTCTGATCAGTCGCTCTGCAATGATTTGAAGTACTTTATCACCGGAGCTATGACCATAGCTGTCATTAACAGTTTTAAAGTCATCAAGGTCGATAAACAAGACTGCGAACACGGCCGATGCAGTTTGCCGTTTTGTCAGTAGTTGTCTTAATTCCTGGCGTAGTTTACTTCGGTTTGCCAGGTTGGTTAGTGGATCATGAGTGGCAAGGTGTTCAAGCCGTCGCATTTTTTTCATCGAGCGGAGTTCCGAGGCAATCACCACCGTTTGAACTTCGCTGCGATGGCTATCTTGAATTCTGTTAATTCTTACGAATAAAGGAATGTAAGTGCCATCTTTACACAACTGATTCATTTCCCCTTGCCAATGATTGGTTTTCTTGAGGGCCTGCTGAATTGAGCGTTGAAGTTTGCTGTACTTTGTCAGGTCGAGCAGCTGATGGAAGTGTTTGCCGATCACGTCGTCAGCGTTATAACCAAGGTATTTGCTAAAAGCTGGGTTGACCATAGTTATTTTTCCGGAGCCACTCAACAGCATGATGGCATCTTGGCTGCAATCAAAGACTTTGGCTGCCATCTGTTGCTGCCGCTCTGCGTGTTGTTTTTTCGTGACATCTTCAATCGCGAAGAGTGTTTGCCTGCGGTGCTCTAACGGGCGACTGATAATCTGATAGGTACGCGACTGGCCTGTTGATATCGCACTTTTCATTAATGCATGGTCAAATTGCTTTTGGCCATTAAGCACTTGATCAAGCTGCTGTCTGAAGGTATCAGGTTGCTCGGTATGTAATACGTCAGACAAACTTAGGCCTTGAGCAGTTGCGGCAGGAAGGCCTAGCACATACAAGCAGGCATCATTGGCTAATGTGATTTTTCCTTGCTGGTTTACTACAACCAATGCGTGTTGAACCGTTTCGATTACGTCGTCAGCAAAGGCTTTCTCTTCGCCTAGCTGGTTTAAGGTTGCTTGAATCTTCGCATCGCGCTCGTTGAGTTTTTTTTGCATGCTGTTAAAGCCGTTCACCAGTTCGCCGACTTCATGAGATGTTTGTATTTGGGAGCGGATAGGGCTCGGATTTTCATCCTTGATAATGCGGTTGACTGCATTGTTGAGTTGCGTAATAGGTTGGGTAACCCAAGACTGCACACGGTTTATAATGTAGGCAGTAATTGCACATAAGGTGATTAATAACAATATACTGATCTTGAAATGAGTAATACGCATTTGCTGTAGCGTTTTTAATGATACTGCGATATGCATGTGGGCAATGGGTTCGCCGTCCATCATGATGGGAACCATCAGGTAGAGCATCTCCCGGCCAAAATGGTAGCTTTGCACGCTTACATCATGTTGCTGTTTGGACGTTGGTGAAATGAATTCAATGTCGGCATTGATGTATTGCGCAAACAAGCTGTGATCGAGGTGCTCAAGGCGGACTCGGGCTATCAACGGATCGGCCTTAAAGGCCGACAAGAGTTCAGTGCCATCAATATGGTCATTAAACAGTACGGCGGCAGTTAGATTCATTCCCACACCGTTAGCCAGTACTTGAGTGTGGCTTAGCAGGTTCTCTCTTTCTATCTTCAAAAATCTCTGATAGGTAATGAATTGGAATCCGATGAATACCAGTATGATAAAACTCATTACGGGGATTGATAGTCGTTGGCTCAATGAGAGGCGTTTAAAAAATTTATTCATTTTCGCCTCCCTTTTAGATCGGTAGGGGGCAAGGCAACTCTTAGCAGCCGAGAACTGATCGTTAGCTGTCCTTTTGTTACATTGTTCAATGCAATTGCTGGTTTGATCTGGCTGTTGACCGAACGAAGCTCAATCATTCCGCCGTGCTGAAGGAAATGCTGACTGTCGCTCACTGTCAGTACTCCGGAGAGTTGGGGGATTGTCTGCAGCGTTTGCAGTTTGCTTTTCGTTATATACAGGACTTCACAGTTACCGCGGGCTTGGTTGAGGCTGACAATTGTTGTGACAGATGTTGAGCGGTTTGGTTGACTTTTCTTATAGAGGATCTGCTTCAGAATAAGGGTGACGGTATCGTTGCCGAAGGTACAATAACGAATTGATTTCGGGGCTGGATCTGGCCAGTGAACGAAATTAGCGAAGTGGTAGAGGTATATTGCCTTAACCTGGTGCTCGGAATAGTGCCCATTATTTTGTGCATCTGTATCAGCCAAGGAGTAAGGAGAGAAGAGCTGGCAAGCTACAAGGCTTAAACCAAGGGACAACCTCCACAGTATGCTAATAAGGATATCCAAGTTAGATGCTGTTGACGGCCAGGATACTGATGAACGCTTCTTACAAACCATCAATCTTCTTTGATGTCATTAAGTGTTTAATTCTTTGCTCACCCAGTGACATATTGACTGTTGAGGAATGAACTGAGCTCCCAGACGAAATAAAGGGTTGGTGCAAGGGTTCACCCAGTGACACAAATAGTCGGGTGCCTATACTGCCAGTTCGGATTTCCAACGGCAGTGTAGAGGGGTGTAATGTCCCCATTTGGTGAGGATGAAGTTGGTTACCACCGATATAGGCCCGCCCGGAGCGGACATAAATGAACCCCGTCGTTTGGAGCTTGTCTGGTTCAAAGTGCCAAACACCATAAGGTGCGATAATGATATCAAGGTAAGTAACGGCAATACTGTATTCAATCGGGCTCAGTGCGCCTTTGTAGTTGCCAATAAGTACTTTGGTGGCAGAATCTGCTTCCTCGACCAGTGGGATTTGGTGAGATGCAATGTTGGCACTTGATGCATCGGCCATCTCTTGTTGTCCAGCTGGCAGTGCCGTCCATAAACTAAAAGATTCCACCCGACCGTTTTGTGGGGTCATCGTATCTTTGTGAATGATCCCGTTTCCTGAGGTCATCACATGGATGTCGCCGCTATCGAGGGTAACCTGGTTGCCTGATGAATCGAGATGTCGGAGCTTGCCGGTTACAGGGTAACTTATTGCGTCGATTCCGGAGTGACCATGATAGTCGAGGCCGGTTGTGCGAATAACCTCTTTGGCTTCAAAATGATCCCAAAGCACAAAAGGGTCAAGCTCATGAATGTTATCAGCATCGATAAATGCCGTGATCGCACCTGTTTTTTGGCCGTAGCGAATTTTATTTATCTTCTTAGTGTTTTTCATGATCAAATACCAACTGCAATGGTTATCTGATTTGCCACTAACTCGATCTGCAGAGCCTGACAACGGATTCAATCGGCCATTAATGAGACTGGCCTAAATAATGAAATTTGATGATTAAATCTTAGACCTAAGACTCTGAATTGCTCAAGGTAGGAAGATAAAAACAGTGGATTCTTTTGGTCTTTTACAGGTAATGGAACAAGTCAAAGTATTGTCACTACTTCCAAGTCACATAATCGACGTAGGCAGGAGAACCGAGCTCCGCGAACTTTTTTAGCCAGCGGATTTGGTTGTTTTGTAGCTTGTCACCCGGTCCTTTTACTTCGACCCATCGATATTGGTTTGCCTTAAACATGATTAAATCAGGTAAGCCCGATCGATTGCTTCGTAGGTCGAACAGTAGCCGTGTGAATAGCTCGTATAATATGTTGCTCGGGATGGTGCTGGTGCTTTGGATGATTATCTCTTCCGTTAACAGAGACCAGTTAACCCAGTCGTTGCTTATCCCTAGTTTATAGCGATAGACCTCGAGCCATGCCTGCCAGTTATTCTCTCGAATCTCATTAAGGCGCCGGTTGATTAATGCTTCTCGTTGTTGGTAGAACTCGGGATGGAACATATCGCGGGGGGAGCGTTGGTAGGGGTTCAGGAAAGCTCCCGGAATTGGCGCGAAGATAATATCCCAGAACGCCAGCCCAAATAAGCCGCATAGCAAGCTGTTTTCCAGATAATGTACTGACCAGCCTTGGCTTGCATAGTGTTCGGCGACGGCCAGTTCGACACGTTGACCGTCATTGGGAAGCGTTAGGTGGTTTTCATTGAAGACGGGCTTGGCTGTTGGCTGGTATGTCCGCTTTAGAGTACGGCTTAATTTCTTTTCCAGCCGTTCTGCGACTTCCGCTTCCTCTTCATTGTGTGGTGATTGTTTGATAGTTAGGGTGAGCTTAAGGGCTCGATCGAAATGCTGAAGCTTGTCTAGAATGCGTACCTGACGCTCCCTTGATGATGGGAGCTGGCTTTGTTCAAACAGTTCGAGTGCTTTTTCGGACATCTCAAAGCGTTCCAAATCGCGGGCAATGTGATTGATTAGCTGTTGGCGTTTTCGTTCAAGGGGCGGCCAGTGATAAGCCGGTGGGATCTCCTTGGCAAGAGTAACGATCTCAGGTTGATCTTTGTTTTCCTTGGCTTGCCAGTAGTGATCACTTAGCGCTGACAGCTCTAGCCATTGCCGGATCTGGTCACGGTCGGTAAAAAGGCGGCTATCTTTGTCAACAGAATAAGATTCAAATTGGTTCAGCCCAAGATCCGAGAGGACAAATTGGCTAAGATCCTGATGACGGTTACCAAAGAATAAAAGCAGGAATGTATCGAGATATTCCTGGTGGCAGATCTGTAATATATCTTGTTTGAATGCATCCAGCGCAGGAGTATGTTTGATGAGCTCTTGGACAAGTTCCGGCTTGCGGTATGACTTGTAAGGCGACAAGACTGGAAACAGTTTCAACAACTCTGGTTTTGTAAACAGTGCAACGATTTCTTCCAGTGGCCAATCGGAGCTATTGATCTTGATAAAACCAACATTGCACAGTTCATTGGCTGCCAGACTAATGTCGTCTATCTCACTATAACTCAGCTTGTCGCAGCGAAAGAGCAGCCCCTTCCTCGATAACAAGCGTATACAGAGCATCTGTGCGTTCTCTGGTAATCGGTGAAAGGTCACTATCCAGGCCGACTCTTCCGTGCAAAGCAGATCACCGTACCGTTGGCTGACCGAGTTGATTAGCTGGTGGAAGTTGTGAAGATAGTAATCTGGTGCGAGTAAAATCGGCTTCATGGCTTAAGTTTATACGCTATGCGCATTTATAATTCCTTCAATGGTTTACATCATGCACTGCTGATATGATGTTATCAATATTACTGTTGTTAAGGTCAGCTGTGTTTGCTTTGCTAAAAATCATCTATCGTCTTTGTATTGTACTTTTTCTTGTTTGCGTTGCTCTTCCTGTGTCAGCAAATACATCTGTGGCAAATGAGTCTGCTATTCTCGATAATATTCCCGACGATATAGTCGGCGCGGTTTGTGTTATCCGTCATGATAATAAAATGGTCATGTTATCTGAGGTTATCACTAAAAAGATGTCGCTGCCCGGAGGCTATATTGATAAAGGAGATACCCCGAGGCAGGCTGCAGTACGTGAAGCGTTGGAAGAAACAGGTATTAATGTGAAGGTCGTAGATTTGCTGCAATATCGTGGCCGTGCTGCGATTTTTAGCTGCGTTGCCGATTCTCCGATCTTGGTTTCGTCGTTTGAAGACAAGACAGGTTATCCGATTGTGGCCTCATGGTTTGCCAAGCATTACGCGACGGAAGTTCGACGTGTCTATCTGATTGATCCTAACTCCATAGATCCCCAAGAATACCGCTATAGAAAAGATGCCATGTTACTTGCTGATTGGATGGCAAAGACACCATCGAGCGATATCGAGATATATTCAGATCTGAGCGGCCAGGTAAATTCACTGCACCGGTTAGAGCTAGAATGGGTTATTCAGTTACAGCAGGCAGTAAGGTCATGGCCAGAAAACTACCAAACCGTATTTGACGGTATCATGGCTGTGGTGAATCTACCGGGTGAGCCGTTGTTTATTACTTTTCTTGTTATTGTTGTCACCGGACTGTATGGGCCGATAGGCTTGCTTCAGTTGACGTTTGTGCTGTTGTTGGCAACTTTCACTAGCGGTTTAATCAAGCTGGGGGTTGCGTCGCCACGCCCGTCAGACATTATCCCTGAGCTACAGCAAATCAATGCTTATGGCTTTGGCTTCCCCAGCGGGCACACTCTTATCGCTACCATGCTATGGGGATTGTGCTGGTATGCACTGGGCAAACGGGTCAGCAAGGTAGTTAAATGGCTCTCTTTGTCGCTTGTCTTGGCGCTTATTGTTGGTCAGGCAGTTGCTCGAGTTTGGTATGGCGTTCATTTTTTCAGCGATACCTTGGCCAGTGTCCTATTGGGGCTGATATTTGTGGCGGCTTTGATTGTTTGGCACTCTGCTTCAAGGTTTTCTTTGCAGGAAGCAATTATAAACCGGTGGTTCTGGTTATCGGTAACCCTCGTTGTCGGCATAGTGGCGGGGCTTAGCTTGGCACCTTTGCATACCTATATTTTTGCTATTTTGTTAGGGGTTGTCTTGAGTGTCGAAGCTGTACCGAAAAGCGTCGTTGCCACAACGGATATGGTGCGTTTGAAGATGGTGGGAATAATACTGGTAGGTTTGGTCGTTATAGGTACCAGCGTTGAACTGTTGGCGGATTTATCGTCGGTGAGCTTGGTTGTTTTGGTTATTCGAGGTACTGGGTGGACGCTTGGTGCAATTTGGCTTATTGCTGGTTCTTCGTCTCTCTTGAAAAGATTGAAATAAAATACCGACGTTAAGCAGGGTTTTATGTTGTTGCTCTCTGTCACACTTTGTTTCATATTCGTAGTGAGGTAAAGTGAATGCAAACGATTTATAAGAGAGCCCAGTAGCCGTAGGATACGGCAGTACTACTGGACAAGGAGAGCAATGTTACCTGTACTAACACATCAGAATAGTATCGACGATGTCGTGCTGTCATATCTGAGCGAGTTGGAGAATGCCGGTTTTACCGGAGATATCGAGCAAAACTATGCCAGCCGATTGGCAGTGGCGACTGATAACAGTGTTTATCAGCAGTTGCCACAGGCGGTGGTTCTCCCTCGTACCACGGATGATCTCATCTTGATTGGCCAAGTCGGCCAGAATCCTAATTTTAAGCAAGTGACTTTTTCCGCCCGTGGCGGCGGTACTGGAACTAACGGTCAGTCACTGACGCCGGGGATCGTCGTTGATCTGTCTCGTCATATGAATCAGATTATTGACGTGGATCCCGAGCAAGGCTGGGTGCGAGTTCAGACCGGAGTTGTAAAGGATCAACTTAACGACGCCCTACGTCCTTATGGTTACTTCTTTTCGCCGGATCTTTCGACCAGTAATCGCGCCACCATTGGTGGAATGATTAATACTGATGCTTCAGGGCAGGGCTCGCTAAAATACGGCAAGACTTCTGATCATGTAATCTCGTTGAAAGCCGTTTTGGTTGACGGCTCGGTACTCGATACTGTGCCTCTTACTGAGGAAGCGCTGCTCGCTTCGTCTCACGGAGATGACTTGGCCAGCACGGCGATGCGGGTGTCATCTCAGGTTTGTCGCGACAAGCGTCAGCAAATTATTGATAGATTCCCGCCGTTAAACCGTTTTCTTACTGGCTACGATCTCAATAACGTGTTCGATGAAGAGCTTACTGAGTTCGATATTGCTCGCTTGCTTTGTGGCGCGGAAGGCTCGTTGGCCTTTATTGCTGAAGCGAAGCTTAATATTACGCCAATTCCTAAATCCCGTACCTTGGTTAATATCAAATACGACAGTTTTGATTCGGCCCTGCGTAATGCGCCCATGATGGTTGACGCGCAGGCGCTATCGGTTGAAACGGTTGATTCGCGGGTATTGAATCTGGCTAAGCAGGATATTGTTTGGCATACCGTCAGCGATCTTCTGACAGACGTGCCAGGCAAAGATCTGCTGGGCATCAATATGGTTGAGTTTGCCAGCAACGATCCAGAAGAAAACCAGCGACAGGTAGAAGGACTTTGCGTACAGCTTGATGAATTGATAGCGAAAGAGATGAGTGGGGTGATTGGCTATCAGGTCTGTGATGATCTTGCCAGTATCCAGAAAATCTATGGGATGCGCAAAAAGGCAGTCGGTCTGCTGGGGGCGGCGAAAGGCAGCAAAAAACCGGTAGCCTTTGCCGAGGATACATGTGTTCCGCCAGAAAATTTGGCTGACTTTATTACGGAATTCCGTCAGTTACTTGATGAAAAGCAGCTTGATTACGGCATGTTTGGCCATGTGGATGCCGGGGTGCTTCATGTTCGCCCAGCGTTGGACATGTGTGATCCGGAACAAGAGCGCTTGATGAAGGAAGTCTCCGATCAGGTTGTTGCTCTGGTGGCGAAATATGGTGGTTTGATGTGGGGCGAGCATGGAAAAGGTTTTCGCTCAGAATATGGCCCGGCATTTTTTGGTGATGAACTGTTTGCTGAACTGAGACGAATCAAAGCTGCATTCGATCCGGATAACCGGATGAATCCAGGGAAGATTTGTACACCGCTTGATAGTGATGCAGAACTGGTGAAAGTCGATGGTCTGAAACGGGGGTTTTATGATCGTCAGATCCCGGTGAAAGTTCGCGATAGCTTCAAGCAGGCGATGGAATGTAATGGAAACGGCTTGTGCTTTAACTACGATGTTAACTCGCCGATGTGTCCATCGATGAAGATCACGGCTGATCGTCGTCATTCTCCGAAAGGCCGCGCCGGTTTGGTTCGAGAATGGTTACGTCAGTTGTCTGAGCTGGGGATTGATCCGATTAAGCTCGAAACGGAGCTGATGAGTCAGTCACCGACGGTGAAGCAAATCATTGATCGCTTCAGAAACACGTTTGGTTCGGCCAAAAGTGACTATGACTTCTCTCATGAAGTAATGGAAGCGATGAACGGCTGTCTGGCCTGTAAGGCGTGTGCCAGCCAGTGCCCGATCAAAGTGGATGTCCCAAGCTTCCGTTCGCGCTTCATGAACCTTTATTACAGCCGATATCAGCGTCCGGTGAAAGACTACTTGGTCGCTTATGTCGAAAGCTATCTACCCTTGATGGCAAAAGCCCCTGTCACTTTCAATGCGGTTATGCGCCCGTTATGGTCGAAAAAGCTGACAGAGAAAGCCATTGGCTATGTGGATATGCCGGCGTTGTCGGTTCCTACCTTAGTGGAAGGCTTGGATGGTCATCATGCAACGCGTTTCGATTTGCAGTGGTTACAGGCCCTGTCTGATCATGAGCGTCAGGACTATGTACTGATCGTCCAGGATCCGTTTACCAGCTTCTACGATGCTGATGTGGTGCGGGACTTTGTCTACTTAATTGAGAAACTAGGCAAAAAGCCGATGCTGGTTCCGTTCAAACCTAACGGCAAGGCGCAGCATGTTAAGGGTTTCTTGCGTCAGTTTGCCAAGACGGCCCGCAATACCGCCGACTTCTTAAACCAGCTGTCGAGCTTGGGAATTCCGCTGGTGGGAGTCGATCCGGCACTGGTACTGTGTTACCGGGATGAATATGAGGAAATGCTCGGTGATAAACGGGGAGAATTTCATGTCCAGACGGCACATGAATGGCTTCAGCCGTTATTGCCTTCGCTACCTTCCTATTCGTTACGAGAAGACGACAGGTGGTATCTGTTCGCTCATTGTACGGAAAAAACAAAAATGCCCAATGCCGAGAAAGAATGGGCTGAAATCTTTGCTCAGTTCGGGGCCAATCTGATGCCTGTATCTGTTGGATGCTGCGGTATGGCTGGTACCTTTGGCCATGAGAAAGACAAGCTGGAAATGTCCCGTGGTGTATATGATTTGAGTTGGCAGCCAAACCTTGAGCAATTGGATACCGAAAGATGCATGGCAACGGGGTACTCTTGCCGAAGTCAGGTCAAACGATTCGAACATATTAAAATGAAGCATCCGGTTCAGGTGTTGCTGCAGGTAGTCAATAATCTGAATTAATCGAAGTTTGACATATTGTAATACGTTATAGCGAGAGCCAAGGCTCTCGCTTTTTTTTGGACTATCGCTTGGATAATACGCGATATATGCGTTAGTCGTCCGGACTTAGCCACTTGTAGACAACTCCCGCTGCCATAGCTCCCAATATCGGTGCCACCCAGAAGAGCCATAGCTGAGCCATGGCCCAGTCTCCGACTATTACGGCGGGACCTGTACTGCGGGCGGGGTTAACGGAAGTATTGGTGACCGGGATGCTGATTAAGTGAATTAATACCAAGGCTAAACCGATTGCCAACCCAGCCATCGAGGGGCTTGCCAGCTTGTGGGTGACACCGAGGATCACAATAAGGAACATGAAGGTCATGATAAATTCGGTAAGAAAGCCGGACAGCATAGAATAGCCGCCAGGAGAATGATCGCCATAGCCATTCGAGGCTAGCCCGCCAGCGAGATCGAACCCGGCTTGCCCGCTGGCAATGATATAGAGAATGAAGGCGCCGAACATTGCGCCGAGAACCTGAAAAATGATGTATGGGGCGATTTCATTAGCAGGAAAGCGACCGCCTGACCATAGACCGACAGTGACTGCTGGATTTAGGTGACAACCGGAAATATGACCAATGGCATAAGCCATGGTGACAACGGTTAAACCAAAGGCAAAAGAAACACCCAGTAGCCCAATTCCGACGTCAGGAAATGCTGCAGCTAATACAGCGCTGCCACAGCCCCCCAACACTAACCAGAATGTTCCGATAAACTCAGCCACAAGCTTTTTAATCATTGTTACTATCCTCACAGGATGGGGAAGTGTTTGTCAGAGTATAGAAATGGAACTGGCTGATTAAAGGCTCAAAAATGGAAAAAGTCGTGAATAATAGGTTTATCTAGCGATTGGCTTCCAACAAATAACTTTCAAGCTGATCAGATAGCCATTCAATTACAGCTCCCCGCTGAGTATCACTGTCTACAATTTCACCATAAGGCTGCCAATTCATTGCTTTGTTGTGCTTAAGAACCGTGATAGCCCCTTCTCGTAGGTGTTTATTGATTAATAAAGCAGGTACATAGGACCATCCAGAGCCGTCAAGAACAGCATCACGAAGATGCTCATAAAAGGGAAGGGCGATAAAATTACTGGAACGTGGCGTTGCTGCTTTCAGGCTTTCATCATCGACATAGGCAAGTGCGATCTCAGTATAACGTTCCAGATCTGAGCAATTCACCTTCCGCAAGCGGCTCAGCGGGTGATCTTTGTGGGCGACTGACATCATATGTATTTGCCCAAGTTCGTGGTGATGTACCTGTGGGATCCGGTGGTCGTCAGGTAGAAGACTGTATGCGACGTCAATAATGTTTTGCTGTACCATTTGTTCTAGCTCAGGTGGTGGAGCAACATAAATCGATATACTTGTGCCCGGAAACCGCTCACTCATTTGCTGAACTAATTGACGCCAGAGCGATTCTGGCAGGGCATCATCTCTGGCAATACGTAATGACGATTCAACACCGCCAAGGTGCTGGGCGCATTTAGTTTGAATATCACTGGCAATCATCAGAAGACGCTCACAGTCATTGGCTATTGCTTCTCCAATATCAGTCAACTGAACTTTGTTTCCTGTTCGGTCTAACAGCCTGACACCTAACTCATCTTCGAACGCGCTTAAAGCAGCACTAACGGTAGTGCGGCTTTTATTGAGTTTTCGGGCGGCTTCGGCAATAGAGCCGCTTTGGCTGATAAGAATGAACATTTCTATTTGGTTGATTTTCACGAAAGTGCCTTATTGATGCTTTATGTCGTTTACCGTTTTAGCCTTGTCGACGAAAAAATCGTCGCTGAGTGATTATAGCAAGTAAGAATGGCAGGTTATGATGGCTATAACTGGATTAAGAAAAGAATAACCGACGAAAAAAGTGTCGGATGATAGAGGTGAATATGACTTGTAATGTGCAGCTTGAACGTCGGCTGCTTCAGTTTTCGACCTTTTCCTCGTTCCTATTTGCCATAATGGGGATTGGGCTTGGGGTCTGGATGGGGTCACTGGTTATTGTTTTTGACGGAGCATATTCGTTTATAAGTCTGGCATTGACACTGGTGTCTCTTGTTGCCGCTATTTATATCCGCCAACCTGAAATCACAATGAAACCACAGCAAGTCGCTAAAATAGAGCCATCGGTGATCGCTTTTAAAGGGATTGTGATCACCGTGATGTGCTGTATCTCATTTGGTACAGCTGTTATGGCCATATTTAACGGCGGTCGTGAGGTCGATACCGGACTTGCGCTTCTTTTTGGAGTGGTTAATATCGTTGGGTGTCTGGCAACAATCTGGGTGATGACCAAGAAAGGAAAGCAGGCCAATTCAGCGCTGGTGGAAGCAGAAGTTAAACAGTGGGTTATGGATACTATTATTAGCGGAGCTGTTATGGGTGGATTTATTATCGCAACCATCATGAAAAATACTGATTACGCGCAATATGCTGTCTATGCCGATCCTGTGATGGTAGTGCTCGCATCTATCTATTTCGTTATCGTGCCGCTGAGAATGGTTTACGGCGCTGTTAACGATCTTCGAGCTCTTTCCGCTGAACAAAAAATGAGGGTGCCATTGGTGTAGTTGCCAAATAATCGCTAAGTACGAGCGAAGGTAACCGCAAAGTAAGAATAAAGTGGAAGGGAAGCTGGGAAGGGCTTCCCGTTCAAATTCTATTTACGGCCAAGCAGTAGAGTATCTTCAATTTCTCGGAAGTAGTTCGCCGTATTGATGAGTGAAGTCGCTGTCAGCGCCGGTACACCATATATTTCGACATCAACATTAAATTTTGACTGTACTTTATCAACGAGAAGATCGAAGTCACCATCACCAGAAAGCAGAATAATCCGGTCAACATCCGGAACATGCTCAATCACATCAAGGGTGATACCCACATCCCAGTCACCTTTTGCAGACCCGTCGCTACGCTGAATAAAAGGTTTGAGTTTCACTTCAAAGCCAATACCTCTCAGGATATTCTGAAACTGGCGCTGCTTTTCATCACCTCGGTGAATCGCATAAGCATAGGCAGCAACGACCTCCCGCCCCTGGGTGGCTTCAGCCCAAAATGCGTTGTAATCAAAGTTACAACCATAAGTGTCTTTGACGGTGTAGTAGATGTTTTGCACATCAACGAAAATAGCGACTTTTTCCACAATAACTCTGACCATATGAATGACAACACACAGAGTGCCTATTTACGAATAAAAACTCAAGCCAGAAAGATTAGATCTGGCAATATTGTTAGTACTTGTAGATAAGGTAGAAACATGTGACAGTAAACCCAATGACAAGTCATAGCTGATGATTAACACTTTTGAATAAGACGATGATGATGAAGAAAACCCTGGCGGCTAGCCTATTACTTGCTTCTACGACTGCTTTTGCTCAGAGTTGTCCTGTAGATGTGCAAAATGATATCCATATTGCTGGTGAGCAGGTGTCGGTTTATCAAAGTGGTGAGCCTAAGATGATGATTGATGAAAACAACCAGGTCTACATCAATGGTAAGCGTCTGGAGTTGGATGAAATTCAACAGAAAGCTGTTGATGCGTATAGCCAGGGAGTGAAAGAGTACCTGCCTAAGATGGCTGATATTGCCGATGATGGTGTTGGTATTGCTTCTGACATATTGAATGAGGTTTCAGCTCGTTTTGATTCGAAAGAATCTTTTGCCAAGGTAGAAACTTTGATTGATGACTATAGTCAAAAGGCGCAGCAAAAATTTTACCAAGGTGGTGAATTTGTGATGCCAGCTGATATGTTTGAAAATGTTGATTCCGACTGGAAGCAAGAATTTGAACAAGCAATGAAACATGTCAGTATCGAGTCTCTGTCAGGTTTATTTTCTGCTTTATCTCAAGAAATGAAAAACGGTGAGTTAAATTTTTCTGAGCTTCAGGAGCAATTTTCCGAACTGAAGGTGAAGATTGAAGAAAAAGTACGTGCTCGTTCTGGTGAGATAACAACAAAAGCCAACGATTTATGTGACTCAATAAAAGGGCTTGCTGAAGAAGAAAAAGAATTGCACCGCGTGGTTCCGGCATTGAAAGACTACCAGATGTTCGAAATTTAGGTTTTGCCATTGTATTGTAATTAAAGAACAACATTGTCAGTAAGGAATGCTGTTCATGTTCATTGAATAGCATTCTTCCCGCGTCGTTTATCCATTCCACTAATGCCTCAACGTACTAGCCTGTAAATATTCCTCTTATTACATCATGATTATGTGGTGAAGTTATTGATTACAAAATGGTTAATTGTTATTGATATACGCCATATAAGATAAGTATAAACAAATAGGTTGGCTATAGGTGTACGAGAATGAGGAGTACGAAACTATTTCTTTGATAGTTGCATTTCTAAACAAGATAGGGCTCTTCGTCGAATATATATCAATTGATGATTCGCCCATATCAGGTGTTTTTCTTGCCGATGGGAAGCTTTATGTCGATAGAGATAAGTTGTTATATCCGGGGGAGATACTTTTTAAAGCGGGGCAGATGGCAGTTGTTCCCTTTGCTCAACGTGTTCAGCTTAATAATGAAAACGCACATGAATCATCTGATGAAATGATGGTCATAGCCTGGTGCTGGGCAGCGTTAATTCACCTGAACCTATCTCCCGAACTCATCTTTTATAATCGAAATAGTTCGTGTCCCACAGAGGTCATCGACAA
>Ga0209379_10001396_pt1 | contig 16008 bp, 14 predicted proteins | sample tdDd001_FD_187124 | JGI IMG/M metagenome (GOLD analysis project Ga0209379, IMG submission 187124) | Marine sediment microbial communities from the Atlantic coast under amendment with organic carbon and nitrate - tdDd00.1 (SPAdes)... | ecosystem: Environmental > Aquatic > Marine > Coastal >...
CCCAGCACCAGCAGCAGACGCAAAGCCAGAAGCTTAAGTCTTTCTTTAAAAAGCATGTTATAAAGGGGCTCTTAAGCCCCTTTTTTATATCCATGAATTACTTAGGCAAGTATCGAGCGAGACTCGGGCTCCGCCATATTGATAATGATGGTATAAGCTAGTAAGAAGACTGTATCACCTCAGGGAGAATTGCATTGATTGCAAACAGGTTAACAATCGCATGCGTTGCGATGATTATAATGTTGGCTGGCTGTACGGCAGCCCCTCAGTCAAACTGGACTCATCCTCCAATGGCGGTGCCCTTCCAGCCAACTATCCAACAGCAGATCCAGCTGGCACGTATTGATCAGTTACTTAAACGCAATGATCTTAATGATGATACCCTGGCTCAGGTCTACTATGAGCGCGGATTGTTACACGACAGTATCGGATTACGTGACCTTGCTCGCCTTGATTTCAACCAGTCGCTGTCGCTGAAGCCAGATCAACCTGATGTCTTCAATATTCTGGGGGTTTATTTTACCCAGAGCGCTCACTTTGATGCGGCCTATGAAGCATTTGACTCAACTCTCGAGTTAAACCTCCGCCACCCTTTCGCCCAGCGTAATCGGGGAATTGCCTTGTACTATGGCGGGCGCTATGAACTGGCTCTTGAAGATCTCATTGCCCATTACCAGCAAAATGTTAATGATCCTTACCGAGTAATCTGGTTGTACCTAGTTGATTTGGAAAAAGAACCTGAAACAGCCAAAGACAAACTGCAGCGACGCTATGACGTAAGCGACAAGCAGGACTGGGGATGGCAGGTTGTTCGGCTGTATCTGGGAGAGATCACCGAAAGTGAGTTCCTCGGCCAGATCACAACCGAAAGCGAAGATAATGACATGCTTGCCCAGCGCCTGACCGAAGCGTATTTCTATATGGGCAAATTGTATCACTACAATAAAGATTTCCAATCAGCACTGATGCTGTACAAATTAGCGTTGGCAGGCAATGTCTATGAGTTTGTCGAACACCGCTTCTCGCTGCTGGAGCTGAGTCGTTTGATGGCCGAGGCGAATATTGAGCAACCGACAGCCACTGCCGGCGATAGTTGATAAGAAGCTAGCGATAACAAGATAGCTGATAAAATAGCCGCGATTAACGCGGCTTTTTTTTGTCAGTTAGGTTCTTATGAGCCATCGGGTTATACGATGTCCAATCCGGCAACGTTATGCCAATAACCGTTGCACTGGCGGCCTCCCTCCAGTTGGTGCAGCGTACCGCCAAGCTCATTGCTGCGGAATGTGTCAACCAACGACAGGGTATCGCTGTCTAGCGGACTTAGGCGCACAACATCGACTAAGTTTGCCATGCTCTTGAGATCGTTGATTAGGTTATAACAGTAGCCTGACTGGGTCTGGATACCGTTTAGGGTAAAGACTTTCTGTTCTTCCTGGCTGTTGACGGTGATCCCGTTCGGGTACTTAATACAGCAGGTTTCGCAGTCGTCCTTGGCACGGTCTTCGGCGCGGGCAGTAAAGCAACGCGCCGAGTAGGCCAGCGGTAGATAACCATAGCTGAAGACTTCGGTCTCGAACTGATCACGAATCCCCATTTTTTCGCACTCGTTCACCACGTTCTGGAGCCAGTCCCGTGACAGCTCGACCGGCATACACCAGCGCATCATGCCTTTTTTCAGAAACAGGTTCAGAGTCTGGGCGTTGTAGCAGTTGACTGCCGGGCCCACGACAAACGGAATGCCTTCCTCATGTGCTATCTGAATGCCCGAAACATCATTGGCCTCGATGATGAAATCACCGTTATCAATGTACTTTTTCATTACATTGACTTCGCTTGGTGCTTCCAGCAGCGCCATCGTCGACAGAACTACCTGCTTACCTGTCGCTGAGATGTCTTTGGCAATATCAAACCAATGGGCAGGGCGCATTTCACGACGCTTCGAACATACTGTTTCACCGAGATAGATAATATCGGTATCGGAGTCTTTAGCCTGCTGATAGAAGGCTTCGACATCAGGCTTCGACCAGAAGTAAAGGAGCGGGCCTAGTGAGTATTTCATAGTATTCTCCTTTATTGCCATTTTCGGTGGTAGGCACCAAGGGTGGTTTGCTTGCCTTCGGAAACATTGCCCAGACAGGCATTCCACGCCGGATCGACACTGTAGCCTTCAGGGTTGGCTAGGTAGCGATCGATGGCTGCACGCCAGGTACGGGTGACCTGCTCGACGTAGGCAGGACTGCGCTGGCGGCCTTCAATTTTCACCGAGGCAATATTGGCTTTGAATAATTCCGGCAAAATTTCCAAGGTGTTTAGGCTGGTTGGCTCTTCCAAGGCATGGTAGCGCTTGCTTTCACCCTCAAGATCGACTTCAAAACGGCCTTTGCACAGGGTAGGGTAGCCAGCGTTCTCACCTGCTTCATAGCGGTCAATCAATACGTCGTTGAGGCGAGACTCCAATCCCTGTGGGGTTTCCTGCCAGCGAACATATTTTGCCGGTGAGCAGGCGCCCACGGTATTGGGTGATTCGCCTGTCATATAGGAGGATAGGTAGCAGCGGCCTTCTGACATGATACACAGGCTACCGAATGCAAAAACTTCCAGCTGCATGTCGGTATTTCGGGCAAGTTGTTTCACCTGATGGATCGACAATACACGGGGAAGTACTACACGTTTGACGTTGAAGTTCTGCTGATAGAAATCAATCGCTGCCGTGTTGGTTGCCGAAGCCTGTACCGAGAGGTGCAGCTCAAGATCCGGGTAATGAGTTGCCGCGTAATCCAGTACCGCAATATCGGCAACGATCAGGGCGTCAACTCCCATTGCTGCTGCATTGTCGACGGCATTTTTCCAACGGTCAAAACCGTCCGGATGGGCAAAGGTGTTTAGGGCAACATGCAGCTTGCGGTTGTGATCTTTCACATACTGTACTGCTCTTTCGAGTTTTCTGCCTGTAAAGTTTAAACCTGCAAAATGGCGGGCATTGGTGTCATCTTTAAAACCGATGTACACGGCATCCGCACCGTTATCAATGGCAGTTTTCAGCGCCGGAAGGTTACCGGCGGGGCAAAGTAGCTCCATATTATTATATCTACCAGTGTGGGAATAAAAGTAATGGGGCAAATAGTAGGGGGCTTAGTGCCCCCTTGTTTTGATATCAGGCAGGTTTTGTTGATTTAGAACAACTTTTTTCACTATCTTTTATAGCTACAAAGTGGTAGTTGATTTAATCTTTGTGACGACGGTGTTTGAGTAAAATGGCATCTAGCTCGTTCTTCGGCAGCGGTTTGTAGAAATGGAACCCCTGGATATAGTCGCAATTGAGGTTCGATAGCAAGGTAGCCTGCTGGCGGGTTTCGACGCCTTCGGCAACGATACTCATACTCAGAGCTTTACCGAGGTTGATGATATTCTCGATCAGTGTTACCTGCTTGGGAATCGTTTCAATATCTTTGATAAACGCCCGGTCGATTTTTAGTTCGTCCAGCGGGAAGCGGGCAAGGTATGACAATGATGAATACCCTGTACCGAAGTCATCAATCGAGAGGGCAAAGCCTTGCTTCTTAATGGCATTAAGCATCTGAATTGTATGCTCGCCGTCACTCATCACCGCACTTTCTGTCAGCTCAAACGTGATGTCATTGGGGTTTACCCCGGTTGCCTTTTTTAGCTTGTCGACAAAATTGATCAGGTTCGGATTGCCAAACTGCTGCGGTGAAAGGTTGATGGCAACCCGCCCGGCTAACAGACCTTGTTGCTTCCATTTGTGTACCGTGGTGAAAACCTCTTTCATCACCACCTGTCCCAGCTGTTCTATCATGCCGGAGCGCTCTGCCACCGGAATAAATTGGGCTGGGCTAATGTAGCCTTCTACCGGATGTTTCCAGCGTACCAGGGCTTCTGCGCCGTCAATGGCATAGTCACGGGCACTGACTTTGGGCTGGTACCAAACCTCAAGCCCATTATGTTGCAGTGCTTTTTGCAATTCAATTTCCAGCCATAGCTGCATCCGCGCTTCTTTGTTCATTTCTTCGCTGAACTTGACTAGCCGGTTGCGGCCACGTTTTTTTGCTTCATACATTGCGGTATCGGCATTTTGAAGCAGGATTCGGGCATCGTTGCCATCACCGGGATAGTTGACCATGCCTATCGAGCAGGCCAGGTGTTTGCTGAAGTGGTGCAGATCAAAAGGCTGATTGATTAGGGCGATGAGCTGCTGGGATATCAATTCACCACTGCGGTCGTGCTCGGGCTCCTGAAGGATAATGGCAAATTCGTCGCCGCTCAGGTGGCTGATAATTGCCGTTTCCGGTAGCAGGCGTCGCAGACGCAGGGAGATTTCCTGTAGTACTCTGTCACCAATGTGGTGCCCAAGGGAATCGTTGATATTTTTAAAGTTATCAAGATCCAAATACATCATTACCAAAGGTGTTTCGTTGTTGATCAGCTGTTCCAGCCGGCGGCTGAAACCATGACGGTTATATAGCCCTGTCAGCGGATCGGTGTGGACAAGCTGTTCTACCTGGCCCTGCTGGACCATTCGCTCGGAAGTGTCTTGCAGCAGAATGAGTTTTGCCGGTGATCCCAGCAGGGTGATATCCGAGGATGAGACCTGTAGTGTCTTGTCGGTGCTGCAGCGTGGGCTGGTTTGACATTGTCGCTGTTCACGACTGTCCAGCTGGCTGATTTGGTCACCGAGGATACGCTGGCTGCTGTTATCGATTAATAGCCGCCCTAATTCCTCGCCGATGAGTTTCTGCGGAGACTCAAAGCCCAGCATATCTGCTGCGGTTTGGTTGGCAGAGATAATGATCTCGCCTTCGATAAGACAGCTGCCGTCGGTGATAAGCTCGTTGAGCTGATTGAGCTGGTGCTCCAGTTCGGCCAGTGAGTTAACCAGTACCTGGCGTTCTGACGTATCGGCGGAGTGCAAGACTATGTAGGGGATATTGCCCGCGATATCTCGAAGCGGAGCCAAGCTAAAATGTATGCTGGTATCGTGGCGGTTGTCGTCCAACACCACTTCGCCTTCGACAGACTCACCATTGAATGCTCGCTCGTAATAAGGGCTCAGTGAGTCATAGAATGCCTGTCCAAGAATATCCTTATCATTTCGCCCCACCAATTCTTCGCGCTCCAACCCGCTAACTTCACAATAGCGATTGTTGACGACCAGATAGTTATGGTCCGGATCTAGTACTGCAAACAGAAAAGGACTGTTATCGGTTAGCAGCGGGAACCAGTAGTTGAGTTGCTCAGTCGGCATTGAAGGTGCATATATCCGTATGTGTTAGGCTCCGGCAAGAGGGGCCGTTCAAATAAGTGTTTCGTACTATAACCTGTGATAACGTTGTAATTCCAAACTTTGCGCCCAGAGAAGCGTTTTTTTTGACTCAAGGCATGAAAAGCCCCCCCGCAATTGCCATACAATCAGTCAATAATTGCGACGACAGAGACAGGAATAATAATACAGTGATTGCTCAACTACGAAAGCACATGGTGCAGTATGGTCCGGCTCTGATCCGAGTACCAGCCAAGATGACCCCGTTTGCCATTCAGAAAAAAGTGATGCTTGATGGTTTGGCGATGGTCTTCAAAGAAGCGCTGGAGGATGGCGATTTTGAATTTTTGGAGGATCGCTGGCTAAAGGTCGAGGTGAGGGATCTTGGCTTGCAGTGGTACATCAGTTATCAAGATGAGCAGCTGGTCGTCTCGGAGCATGCTGAACAGGAAGATGTGAGCTTTAGCGGGGAGTGCAATGATTTGGTATTAATTGCCGCACGTAAGGAAGATCCTGATACACTCTTTTTCCAGCGTCGCCTTCGCATAGAGGGTGATACCGAGTTAGGGTTGGAAGTGAAAAACTTGATGGACAGTATCGATCTGGAACTGCTTCCGGCCCCTGTTAAATTTGTATTGCAGCAATCAGCAGACTTCATCCAGAAAGGGATGCAGGATATGGTTGCGGATAAAGAGGTTATTAATGCTCATTAGAACCGAAGCACCGGCGGATATTCTTCCTATCGACAGTTTGCTGAAAGCGGTATTTGACACCGAGGCGGAAGCGAAGCTGGTGATGAAGCTGCGTGAAAATGGTAACCGGACATTATCTTTAGTGGCATGCAGCGACGAAGGTGAGGTGGTTGGCCATTTGTTATTCAGCCCGGTGACGGTCGATGGGCAAGATGCTAACTGGCAGGGGCTGGCACCGCTGGCAGTGAAACCCGAATACCAACGGCAAGGTGTTGGTTTGGCGCTGATGGAAGAGGCTAAGAGCATTTTGGCTGAACTGGGTTACCCGGTTACAGTGGTGCTGGGCCATAGTGACTATTATCCCAAAGTGGGGTTTGTCAAGGCATCGGAACACGGACTGCGCTGTAGCTGGCCAGTGCCGGATGAAGCGTTTATGGTGTTAGAGCTGATCCCCGGCTCTCTGGCCGATACGGTAGGGCTGGTGGAATATTGTTCCGAGTTTTCGGACATGTGATGATGGCAGCTTGAGCCTGAATTGAAGAAATACCACCTGTGGGTGGTATTTTTTATTGGGCCAGATAATTATTCGGACTGTGGTGGCTCTATTTCGTATGATGATCTGATAGGATCGCCAGTCGAAGTGATGCCACCAGGTTGAAAATGGTAATACGATGAATCAGAGAGATATACAGGTATTGCAGGAGATGGGCCTGACTTACTGGCAGGTAAGAAAGCCGTCATTTTTTCCTGATATGCAGGTACCTGTGATTGACCTTCCGGAGAGTTGTCAGCTGTTGTTTGTCTGTTCCGACGAGCTGGATGAGCATGACAGTTGGTTATTTGGCCGGATCCTGAAGAGCATGAAGCTTAGCCCCGAACAGGCGTTACTACTGCCGCCTCAGGCATTGGATCAGATCAGGGAGCATCATTTGACGTGGTGCTGGCTGGCTGGTTGCCAGGTGGCTCACCCTGCAGGGTGCCAATTGCTGACATCGGTATCACTGAAACAAATGCATACTAACCCAGCCAGTAAAAAAGCCTTATGGCAGCAGATTTGTTCCTATGACTCATAAAATTGTTTCCCTAGCACCGCACCATCTTGATGATGTCTGGCGTATCGAGCAGGCTGCTCATGCGTTTCCATGGGCTGAGTCGTTGATCCGCAAAGCGCCGAATAAGATTGCCGCTAATTTTGCCTTACAAGTTGATGATAAGATCGTCGGCTATTGTTTTGGCCAGAATGTGGCAGGAGAGGCAACATTGCTGAATATCGCTATTGATCCTGATTTTCAGGGCAAGGGATACGGCAAACTATTACTTGAAGGCTTTATTGACCAGCTGTCGGCGTTGAATGCCGAAGAGATCTGGTTAGAAGTCAGGGCCAGCAATACCCGTGCAGCTCAGCTATATGAAGCTATCGGCTTTAATGAAATTAATCGTCGGGTCGGCTATTACCCCTCGGAAAACGGCCGTGAAGATGCATTGATTATGACGTATCTGGTGATGTAGCTGCCCAGCCAGAGGCCGGTGCCAGAAACAGCACAGTGTTACTGCTGTTTCTTTCTGCGGAGTTTGCGTATAATTCCGCCATCTTTCAGGCTCCCAATAGTCATCGACAACGCTGCGTAGGATAGAGACAAACATGTAATTCACTAAAATGAAATCACCCTTTGTTTTCTGCCAGCGCAGATGATGAAACCTAGTTAGGTCTCTATTCAAATACTTAGTTAGGTCTTTATATTAGGAGCTGGGCAACTCACAGCTAGTGAGTTGCTGCTCGATTATTGAAATCTCTCACAGGATTATCAACGCTTATGTCTTTTTTACCTGAAGTGAACAAACGTCGTACGTTTGCGATCATTTCTCACCCGGATGCGGGTAAAACAACCATCACCGAAAAAGTATTGTTATTCGGAAACGCGATCCAGAAAGCCGGTACGGTTAAAGGCCGTGGCTCAAACCAGCATGCCAAGTCAGACTGGATGGAAATGGAAAAAGAGCGTGGTATCTCGGTAACCACCTCGGTGATGCAGTTCCCGTACAATGATTGTCTGGTTAACCTGCTAGATACCCCGGGACACGAAGATTTTTCGGAAGATACCTACCGTACGCTAACCGCGGTTGATTCATGCCTGATGGTGATCGACGCCGCGAAAGGTGTCGAAGATCGTACCCGTAAGCTGATGGAAGTTACCCGCCTGCGTGATACGCCTATCGTGACCTTCATGAACAAATTGGACCGTGATATTCGTGATCCGATGGAATTGTTGGATGAAGTTGAAACCGAACTGAACATGGCATGCGCGCCAGTATCATGGCCGATTGGTTGTGGTAAAGAGTTTAAGGGTGTTTATCATATCCACCGTGACGAGTCTATTTTGTACAGCACGGGCCAGGGGCACACTATTCAAGAACAGCGCATCATTAAAGGTCTGGAAAACCCTGAGCTTGATGAAGCAATTGGTGGTGTATTGGCAGAGCAGCTTCGTGAAGAGCTTGAACTGGTTATTGGTGCATCGCACGAGTTTGACCAGGAACTTTTCCTGAATGGTGAACTCACACCGGTCTTCTTTGGTACGGCACTGGGTAACTTCGGTGTCGACCATATGCTTGACGGCCTGACCAAGTGGGCGCCTGCGCCTATGCCGCGCAAGGCAAACGAGCGTGATGTTGAAGCAACGGAAGAGAAGTTCTCTGGTTTCGTATTTAAGATCCAGGCTAATATGGATCCGAAGCACCGCGACCGTATTGCCTTTATGCGCATCGTATCGGGTACGTATAATCAGGGCATGAAAATGAACCATGTCCGTACCGGCAAGAATGTTAGCATCTCTGATGCGGTAACCTTTATGGCCGGTGACCGTACTCGTGCAGAAATGGCTTATGCGGGTGACATTATCGGCTTGCATAACCACGGTACGATCCAGATCGGTGACACTTTTACCCAAGGTGAAAGCCTGAAATTTGCCGGTATCCCTAACTTTGCACCAGAACTGTTTCGTCGTATTCGTCTGAAAGATCCACTGAAGCAGAAACAGCTGCTTAAAGGTCTGGTTCAGCTATCTGAAGAAGGTGCAGTACAGGTATTCCGTCCGCTGCAAAACAACGACTTGATCGTTGGTGCTGTAGGTGTACTTCAGTTTGATGTGGTTGTAGCGCGTTTGAAAGCTGAGTACAACGTAGAAGCTATCTACGAAGGCGTTAACGTTGCAACTGCGCGCTGGGTTGAGTGTGGTGATACCAAGAAGCTGGAAGAGTTCAAGCGCAAGAGCCAGGCTAACTTAGCATTGGATGGCGGTGATAATTTAAGTTATATCGCTCCGACGATGGTAAACCTGAACTTGGCCAAAGAGCGCTTCCCGGACGTTGATTTCCGTGCGACCCGCGAACACTAATCAAATCATTTAAAGGTTGAATTTCAACCCGAAAGTCAAAAGCCGTCACAGTTGTGGCGGTTTTTTTTATCCTTTTTTACGAATCGGTTACGCCTCTCTTTCATTCTCTTTTTCTCGGTCTAATATTCTCTGTGTTGCGTATTGGAGGGGATAGGAATGATGGAATTTTCTGTAGGAAAAGATGTTTACTCCTGGCCAGGGGAGCCATCCCCGTTAGGTGCCACTATAAAAGAGCAGGGCGTGAACTTTAGCCTTTACTCCAAAGACGCAACGAAAGTAATACTGCACCTGTTTGACAGTCAGGATACCACTACACCATCTCTCTCGTTCGAACTTGATCCTGTGGTTCACAAGCGGGGACATTACTGGTTTTTGTTTGTTGCCAATATTGGTCATGGGCAGGTGTATGCCTTTCAGGTTGCTGGCCCCTGGAAACCGGAGGTCGGACTGCGCTTCAACAAGGAAAAAATACTGATAGATCCCTACAGCCAGGCGATTTGCTTTGGACGCCATTATTGCCGTGACAAGGCGATTGGTTCCGATCCGAATATAGATAGCGGAATGAAAAGTGTTGTGGTTGATCAGCGAGCCTTTGACTGGCAGGGCTCCCAGGCTCCGCGCCATTCATTAACAGATACCGTGATCTATGAAATGCATGTCGGCGGTTTTACCAAACATCCTTCGTCGGGTATCGAAGAGTCTAAACGGGGAACGTTTGCTGGTGTCATTGAGAAAATCCCTTACCTGAAGTCGCTAGGAGTGACAGCCGTTGAGCTGATGCCTATCCAGCAGTTTGATGTCGATGATGCACCCGAGGGAAGGAAAAACTACTGGGGCTATAGTCCGATTAACTTCTTTGCCGTTCATGCCGGCTACAGTGTCGAGAAAGATCCGCTGGCTGCTATCACTGAATTCAAGACCCTGGTGAGGGAGCTACATAAAGCAGATATTGAAGTGATCCTGGATGTCGTTTTCAATCATACGGCTGAAGGTGACGAGAGCGGTCCGACGTTTTGCTTTAAGGGATTGCAGAACGGGGCGTATTACATCGTAGACAAGAAAAGTGGCCAATATGCGAATTACAGCGGGTGCGGCAATACCTGCAATGCCAACCACAGTGTACTGAGGCGGATGATTATTGATGCCCTGCATTTTTGGGTGACCGAAATGCGGGTCGACGGCTTCCGTTTTGATCTTGCATCGGTGCTGGCCAGAGATAGTCTGGGGCAACCAATGAAAGAGCCGCCTCTGTTATGGTCGATAGATTCCGATCCGATCCTGAGTAGTACCAAAATCTTCGCCGAGGCCTGGGATGCCGCAGGTCTTTATCAGGTAGGATCATTTATTGGTGATCGCTGGAATGAGTGGAACGGGAAGTTTCGTGATGATGTGCGGGCTTTTTGGCGCGGAGACAGTGACAGCGTCAGCCGTTTTGCTTCACGTACTTTGGGATCTCCGGATATCTACTGCAGCGATCGCCATTCGCCGCACCGTTCAGTGAATTTTATCTGTGCCCATGATGGTTTTACCCTCAATGATCTGGTGAGTTACAGCGAGAAACATAACTGGGATAATGGCGAGGCCAACCGTGACGGCGACAGTCATAATCTGTCGAATAACTATGGTGTGGAAGGACCGACGGACATTGCAGAGGTCGAAGCCTTGCGTAACCGCCAGTGTAAAAATATGCTGGCGACACTGTTGTTGTCACTGGGCACCCCAATGATTTCAATGGGGGATGAGGTTCGGCGTACCCAGCGGGGCAATAATAATGCCTACTGCCAAGATAATGAGATTAGCTGGTTTGATTGGCGCCTCACCGATAAGCATGCTGATATGCTGCGGTTTGTGACACTGATGAACCAAATTCGGCGGACCGAACCGACAATCGACTGGAACATGCATATGTCGCTGAGCTCGGTAGTTGAGAATGTCGGGATCAGCTGGCATGGCCTTCAGCCAAATCAACCTGATTGGTCAGAGCATTCCCATTCGCTGGCATCGACAGTGATCCATCCGATCAGCGAGGACGAGCTCTATATAATCTGTAATGCCTATTGGGATCCGTTGGTGTTTACCTTGCCGAACCGAGAGGGTCGGGACTGGCATTTGTTGGTCAATACGGCAGAGCAAAGCCCTCGAGACATCTATACTATCGAGCAGTCACCAAAGTATCTGCACGATACCATTTTGGTGACAGGGCGTAGTATGATCGTGATGGTGGCAAAACCACGGGGTTAATAGTGGCTAAGGAGAAAGATATGCTTAAATGGCTAAAGCAAGTGGCTGCCAAATACGATCAGTGGTGTGAGCAAACAATATATAGCGAGAGCTAGCCATGCTTATCGACAGTCATTGTCATTTCGATTTTGAGCCTTTTTCCTCGGATCCTGCTTATTACCTTGAGCTAGCACGCAAGGCCGGGGTCGGCAAGATCATCATTCCTTCTGTCGGTGAACGTAATTGGCAGGCGGTGAGGACTCTTAGCCAGCAGTTTGACAATCTATACTATGCACTCGGGTTGCATCCGTTTTTTAGCCAGGAGCATAGCCCTGATGCCTTGGCCTTGCTGAAGGCGCAGTTAGAAGAAGTCATCGGAGGAGAAGGCAATAAGGATGTTAATTGCGTTGCGGTGGGTGAATGTGGTCTAGACTTTGCCATTGCGGATGTAAACCGGGAGCGGCAGGTCGAACTATTGGAAGCACAGCTGAAGCTGGCAAGTGACTATGGTTTGCCGGTTATCCTTCACTGCCGGAAGGCCTTCTCTGAGCTGCTTGGCATATTGAAACGAAACCCGCCGGTTGCTGGTGGTGTCTATCACGGTTTCAGTGGCAGTCTCTCGCAGGCCGAGCAATTAATCGATCTAGGTATCAAAATTGGTGTTGGTGGAACGATTACATATCGCCGGGCCAATAAAACTCGCATTACAATAGCAGCACTGCCATTGGCAGCACTGATGCTAGAGACCGATGCGCCAGATATGCCTGTTGCCGGCTTCCAGGGGCAGCCTAATCGCCCCGATAGGTTACGCAACGTTATGCAATCGCTTGTTGATATCAGGGAAGAGTCTGAGGCTGAAATTGAAGAAGCCACGAGTTTAACCGCAGCTGAACTTTTTCAACTTTTGATGTGATCTAGATCTAAAAGAAAACGATTGCGCGAAACGGTTGCGTGAGCTGCATTTTCCTTTGTGATTTATGTCACGTTTGTGACTAAACTTTCACTCTCTTTCCTTGGAAAGTGTGATGGCGGCATTACTTTATCGGCCGCCGCGTTAGTATAATGCGCCGGACTCTTAATGAGCCAAATTGTCGAGACGCCAAACTTAACTAAAGGGATGCCATAAACTATGAGCCTGTTTATGAGCCTGGTTGGGATGTTAGTACTGCTAGGTCTAGCTGTTCTACTATCTGATAACCGTAAAGCTATTAATCTACGTACTGTTGGTGGCGCATTTGCCATCCAATTTTTGTTAGGTGCATTTGTTCTATATGTACCTTGGGGTAAAGATGTTCTTGGTGCTGCGAGTAGCGGTGTTCAGAGCGTCATTGATTTTGGTAACGTCGGTATCGGATTCCTATTCGGTAGCCTAGTGAACTTCTCTGTTGAAGGTATTGGTTTTATCTTCGCATTTAAAGTTCTGCCAACAGTTATCTTCTTCTCTGCACTGATCAGCGTTCTTTATTACTTGGGTGTTATGCAAGTAGTAATCAATGTTCTTGGTGGTGGTCTTAAGAAGGTACTTGGAACCTCTAACGCAGAATCAATGTCTGCAACAGCTAACATTTTTGTTGGTCAGACTGAAGCACCGCTTGTTGTGCGTCCGTTTGTACCAAAAATGACGCAGTCTGAGCTGTTTGCCGTAATGTGTGGTGGTCTGGCTTCGGTTGCTGGTGGTGTTCTTGCTGGTTATGCGGCAATGGGTGTACCTCTAGAGTACCTGATTGCAGCATCATTCATGGCTGCACCTGGTGGTCTGTTGTTCGCTAAAATCATCAAGCCTGAAACAGATGAGCCTGTTGAGCAACTAGCTGGTGACGAAGCGCAGGGCGACGATAAGCCTGCTAACGTAATCGATGCTGCAGCTGGCGGTGCATCTGCTGGTATGCAACTGGCTCTTAACATCGGCGCAATGCTATTGGCATTCGTTGGTCTGATTGCCCTAATCAACGGTATGCTAGGTGGTATCGGTGGTTGGTTCGGTATGCCTGAACTAACACTAGAACTGATCCTTGGTTATGTATTCCAGCCATTAGCGTTCCTAATTGGTGTGCCATGGGCTGATGCGAACATTGCAGGTTCTTTCATCGGTCAGAAACTGATCCTGAATGAATTTGTTGCTTACCTAGGCTATGTTCCTTACCTAGGCGATGCTGCTCCTGCAGTTATCTCTGAAAAGACAAAAGTAATCATTTCTTTTGCTCTATGTGGTTTTGCTAACCTGTCTTCAGTAGCAATCCTGCTTGGTGGCCTTGGTAGCATTGCTCCAAACCGTCGCCACGACATTGCACGCTTTGGTATGAAAGCTGTAGCTGCAGGTACATTATCTAACCTAATGTCTGCAACAATCGCTGGTTTGTTCTTCTCTCTAAGCGCAATGTAATTACTGATTCGTTTAGCTAAGAATAATAAACGCCACAGCTAAGCTGTGGCGTTTTTGTGTTTGTAGGTTTCGAGAGCTAGCTCTCTCCCTGTTTTGTTCTAAGCGATTTCTCCGGCGCAATTCCTTCGCAACGATCTGAATAATTACTCATTCAGACAGGTATAACTCTCGGTTCGCGTCACTAGCCCCTCGACACTTCCCCTAGGATTCAAAATCTAGGATCTAAAAGCTAGGATCCTGCCCGTAAATCCCGATCAACAGATTTGGTAAAAACGTGCAACGCGCTCGCTTTTTGTATCATAAAATCGATTGCGCTCCGGTTTCTGCAATCTTCCTTTGCTACCATCATCTCACGTTACAGCGACACCTCAGTACCGGCAGGCTACACTTTCTTTGTTCTGTAAAGACAGAGAGAAACGTTATGAGTGAAGTCATACTGGCGCTGATGGCAGGGTTCATCGTTGGAGTCTTATTTTCAGCGATAAAACTGCCGATACCTGCGCCGCCAGTCCTTTCCGGAGTGATGGGAATTTTCGGCGTATATGCAGGAGGTATTGCTTATCAGTGGATCGTGGAACGTTTCTTTACTTGAATAGAGTTATTTGAGTAATAACAATTGTTTACAGTATTTTCTTGCGGTAAACACATTATCCACCACTGGAAACACGACTTTGATGGTGAGGCGTATCGGAGCTTGGTATTATACGTGAGCACCATCATTAACTGACGATTGCTGTTTCAGCGTTTCCCCGTCGTGATGGAAGTACTGTCACGGTTTGCTGGACGGCACAACTTGCAAGTGCTCAGGGTTGCCTGAGCATCTTGCGCGGTGAAATGGATATCAATCAGGACGACAATCTCGCATTGTTTCCCTGAGTCTTCAAGGAACCAAGTCCGCTCATCTAACTGTTCGCTGTCGGCGGGCCGTTTGACGGTATAGCAACAGATTGCCGTCAAGCGTATGGAACAGTTTCTATAAGCTTGGTAGAAAATAACTGGACTGGAGATAGTCATGAGCGATTTAAAAGCTGCTGCACTACGTGCACTTAAACTAATGGATCTTACCACTCTTAACGATGACGACACTGATGCAAAAGTGATCGAGTTGTGTAAGAACGCCAAAACAGCTGTAGGTAACACAGCAGCAGTATGTATCTACCCACGTTTTATTCCTGTTGCTAAGAAGCAACTGCGTGAGCAAGGTACGCCAGAAGTCCGTATTGCAACTGTTACTAACTTCCCACACGGTAACGACGACATCGAGATTGCTGTAGCAGAAACTAAGGCTGCTGTAGCCTACGGCGCTGACGAAGTAGACGTAGTATTCCCTTACCGCGCACTAATGGCCGGTAACGAAGAAGTTGGCTTTGAACTGGTTAAGCAGTGTAAAGCAGCGTGTGGCGATATTCTGCTGAAAGTGATCATCGAAACGGGTGAGCTGAAAACAGAAGAACTGATCAAAAAAGCGTCTGAGCTTTCTATTAAAGCCGGTGCTGATTTCATCAAAACATCGACGGGTAAAGTGCCAGTTAACGCAACGCCAGAATACGCTGAGATCATGCTGACCGTGATCAAAGAGATGGGCGTAGCGAAAACTGTTGGCTTCAAGCCTGCAGGTGGTGTCCGTACCGCTGAAGATGCTCAGCAATACCTTGCTATGGCTGACAGCATTCACGGCGCAGAGTGGGCTGACAACATGCACTACCGTTTTGGTGCATCAAGCCTGCTAGCTAACCTGCTTCACACTCTAGGTGAAGGCGATAAAGCAGCTGAAGGCGGCTACTAATCTAATCCCGTGAGGTGGCATTTATTGCCACCTTACTTTTTTTGCCTGTGACTATTTACTGTTTGGTTCTTGCCCGGCTGCGGCGCGAGCGGCACCTGTGCGGCTGAGAATCATACTGTGAGGCCTTTTTTCCAAGAATTGGCTACGCAAGGTAAATTGTCATCTGCCCTACATTATTATCTGATCGGGGAATACCATGTATTTACCACAAGAAATCATTAGAAAAAAACGCGACAACATCGAACTATCTG
>Ga0209379_10001398_pt1 | contig 16003 bp, 13 predicted proteins | sample tdDd001_FD_187124 | JGI IMG/M metagenome (GOLD analysis project Ga0209379, IMG submission 187124) | Marine sediment microbial communities from the Atlantic coast under amendment with organic carbon and nitrate - tdDd00.1 (SPAdes)... | ecosystem: Environmental > Aquatic > Marine > Coastal >...
CGGTTTTGGGCAGAATGATATTTTTAAGCTGATCATGCTTGAGAACTTATTCCTATTAGTCGTTGGATTGGTAAGTGGAGCACTTGCTGCTGGAGTTGGTATGTTACCGTCTCTATTTTCTGATGCCTTTAGTATGCCATTGGGATTTGTATCGAAAGTCACCTTTGCCATTCTAATTTTTGCTCTTATCTCAATATATATACCGGCAAAATTGGCCATGAAACAGAATTTAATAGAAAGTTTAAAAGAAGAGTAAAATATCAAATAATACACCAATAAATATTTCAAAGAATAACCGACCCAAATCAATAACTAACTGAAAGAACAATGAAAAATTTAAGCTTAGTAATCTGTTTGGTACTATTTTTCTCATGTACCTCAAAAAAGAAAGAAGTCAGTCAATGGCGCGGTGAAAACCGAACTGGAATTTACGATGAAGCTAATCTTTTAACAGAATGGCCAGCAGATGGTCCTGCCTTATTATGGGAGAACGATGAAGTCGGTAATGGATATGGTTCGCCAGTGATTACTGATGATAAACTTTTTGTCAACGGAGAAATTGATAGTTTGGCTTACCTTATTGCTTTCGATCTAAAGGGAACAATGCTTTGGAAAACTGAATTCGGTAAAGATTGGATGAAGAATTATATTGGAAGCCGATCTGCACCAACTGTAGTTGATGGATTGGTATATGTTGCTTCAAGTATGGGTGATATAGCATGCATCGATTCTGAGACTGGTATGAAGAAGTGGGGCTTGAATATGATTGAGAAATTTAAGGGAAAGAATACACGTTTTGGTTATTCTCAATCTCTTGAAATTGATGGTGACTTGGTGTATTGTGCTCCAGGTGGCGAGGATGTTAATATTGTTGCTTTAGACCGATTTACAGGTGAAACAAAATGGACTAATAAAGCTTATGGTGAGGTTCCTGCATACTGTTCGCCTACCATATTAGAATTTCCTACTCGTAATGTATTGGTTACTTTTTCTGATAACGCACTTTTTGGCTTAGAATCAACAACAGGTAAATTGCTTTGGTCTCATATGCAAGATACACTTTGCGATATTCATGGTAATACGCCTATCTACGAAAATGGTCACCTTTATTATGTGGCAGGTTGTGGTAACGGAACGGTTAAGCTTGAAATTTCTAAGGATGGAAGCCAGATTACTGAGGTTTGGAGAAATAAGAAACTCGATAATATTATGGGTGGAGCTGTAAAAGTGAATGATAAGATTTTTGCATCGGGACACCGTAAAAAGAAATGGAAAGCTATTGATGCCACTTCAGGGAAGATGGTTGATAGTTTAAAATTTGGACGTGGCGCAACCATTGCTGCTAACGGTCTATTGTATTGTTATAACGAGCAAGGAAAAGTAGCTTTGGTTAAAACTGAACCTAATATGGAGATCATAAGTCAGTTTAGAGTGAAGAAAGGTACGAAGGAGCACTTTGCTCAACCTGTTATTAATAATGGTATCTTGTACATTCGTCATGGCAAAGTTTTATTGGCTTATGATATAAAAGCACAAGGATAAATCTAAGTTATAAGATGTGAGATTTTGATCTCACATCTCATTTCTAATTATTCAAATTATAGAAGATGACTAAGAAAATATTTATTTGCGGTTGCGAGAAAGATGGGAAGATTGAGAAGAAATCTGTAGAAAGGTTGATTCATAGTCTGGAGGAGAAAAATATTGGATATACTTATATCGAAGATCTTTGCGGAAGTGTTCTCAAAAGCCCAGATGATTTAGAAAGTTTATATACAGCTGAAGATGCACTTGTTTTTGGATGTCAGTCGCGTGCCATGCAGCATTTGATTGATAATACAGGTAGGAAGATAAAAGATAGCAATACCGAATATTATCATATCGATGATGAGGATGGCAACAAACTTGTTGAAACAGTAAAGACGGATAACCCGAAAGCCTTAAAAATAAAGTATGCCGATGAGTGGAAGCCTTGGTATCCTGTAATTGACTATGAACGTTGTAATGGTTGTCGAAAATGTTTAAACTTCTGTTTGTTTAGTGTCTACTCTGTCGAAGATGACGGTAGTGTAGTGGTTTCAGCATCGGCAAATTGTAAGGATATGTGTCCTGCATGTGCTCGTGTATGCCCACAAAACGCTATTATTTTCCCTAAACATCAGGAAAGTCCAATTGATGGAGGAGATGGTGAAATGTTATCGGGAGATAATGTATTGGAACAAATTCAGAATGACGATGTCTATTCGGTATTAAGTGCACGCAGAAGTAATTTTAAAGTTTCTTTATTAAAAAAGGAACAATTGAAAGTGGCTGAGGAGGAAAAAAGAGCCTGCTGTGCTGGAGCTGAAAAGGAAGAGAAGAAAGAGGAAACTTGTGATTGCAATTGCAAGGATGAGGGATCGGATAAGAACAGTTGCTGTTAAGTTCTTTTATATAACTCTGGTAGATTTCAAAACTAAAAGGTGGCCTCTTTTTAAAGATTTTTCGGTTAACGAAAGCTTTAGAAAGACCGGGAAGTTGAGAACTTGTTCGAAAATCACCCGGCCGCACTTAAGCTTGAGGCAAATAAGAAAGATGTTTTAAAAGCAGCCTTGATTTTTTTTGCTTCGTTTTTTGGATCAAGCCAAAAAATGAAGTCTGGTTTATTCGCAAAGCTCATGAGCTCGCTAGCTCGGTTGGGCGAAGCACCAATTTATTAAGAAAATATGATTTTAAGATTAGGAAATAGAATAATGCGCCAAGTGGATTTCCGCTTATTGTGGAAGATTGCTTACAACTTAGGTTGGAAAGGCATGCGTACTGTGGCAAAGCATAAAAAGAGATTGAAAAAGGGTGAATTATTTCCTGCATTTCTTATGATTTCTTTAACCGACAATTGCAACCTGAACTGTCAGGGCTGTTGGGTGAGTATTGATAATAAATCCAAAGGGATGGATGTTGATACACTTAATAATGTGATTGAATCAGGAAAGAAGAAAGGATCATATTTCTTTGGCTTGCTTGGAGGAGAACCCTTAATGTATCCTCACTTATTTGAGGTGATGGAGAAACATTCCGACTGCTATTTTCAGCTATTTACGAATGGTACGCTTTTATCTGATGAGTATGCTCAGCGTATGCGTCAATTAGGAAATGTATCCCCATTGATTAGTGTTGAAGGCTTAAAAGACGTGAGTGATGTGAGAAGAGGTGCCAACGATGTTTTTGGTAGAACGATGAAAGGCGTTGAAGCTTCGGTGAATAATAAACTTTTTACTGGTGTTGCAACTTCAGTTTGTAAATCGAATTTTAAGGAATTGGTTAGCGAAGAATTTGTAAACGCTTGTATCAAAAAAGGCGTTCATTATTTGTGGTATTACATTTACCGACCAGTGGGAGCTCGTCCAACGACAGAATTGGCTCTTTCGGAAGAGGAGATTTTGGAGTTGCGTCAATTCATGGTTGATATTCGTGTGAAAGCACCGTTAATGATTATCGATACCTATTGGGATGGAGAAGGTAAAGCAATATGTCCTGCTGCTATTGGTTTGAGTCATCACATTAATCCATTTGGAGATATTGAGTTCTGTCCGCCTATTCAGTTTGCCAAAGAGAACATTGGTAATGGAGAGAATTTAGATTCTGTGATTGAGAATTCTGACTTCCTTAGAAATATGAGAACAAGAGTAACGGATAAAACTCAGGGCTGCATTTTATTGGATGATCCTGAATATCTAAATACCATATTAAAAGATTCTGGGGCCTATGATTCTTCGAACAGAAATACGGGCTTTAACGAATTAAGTCAAATGAGACCTTGTGCTGGTCATCATATGCCAGGTAAGGAGATTCCTGAAAAGAGTTTTGTTTATCGCTTTGCTAAGAAATATTCCTTTTTTGGATTTGGAGCATACGGATAGACAAATACAATGTTCGCTCACTGAGCGGAGTCGAAGTGGAGCCAAAGTGAAGTTGAAGTGAGTGGAAGTTTTAATAATCGGACAATTTAGCTAATTGAAAAATGATATTAAGAAATAATAATTCTTCAGGAGATTTGGGTAATAGCCTACCTCAGTCACCTGAAAAACTGAAGCAGATAAGAGATCTTATTCGCGATTATGCTGCGGAGAGAAATCTGATTCCACCTTTACAGGAAGAGGAAGTGATCTTTCATTCGGGTGAGTTGATTAAGAAGCATCCCGAGCTTTTCTTGTTTCAGAAATTATTGGCTGTGATGATTAATAATCACGCATGGCACGATATTGTTTCTAGCATTCCTTTCAATCGAAGAATTTTACTTCTCCCTAAATGCATTGCTCATTCCACTGAATGCCCAGCTGAATTTGATGAGCTAGGCTTACTTTGCGAACAATGTGGCAAATGTGATATTGGAGGAATTTTAACTCAGGCTGATGAATTGGGCTATCATACATTAGTTAGTGAGGGAACAACTACAGTGACAACTTTATTAACTTCGGGTAAAGTTGAGTGTGTGATAGGTGTAGGTTGTTTACATTCATTCGAGAAATCATTCCCATTAGCCGTGAAAGAAGCCGTACCATCTATTGCTATTCCTTTATATAACAACGACTGTAAGGATTCTAAGGTCGATCAAATTTGGTTGAATGAAGTTTTGCCCGTTCGTAAAGAACACAATTGGCGAGGCTGGATTAATATAGATGCCTTGCGATCGGAAGTTGGTGCTTGGTTTGAGAAAGATCAGTTAAGTTCTATTTTAGGAGGTGATGATGAGAGCTCTCAGATATCAATTAATTGGTTGGCTGAAGGTGGTAAACGATGGCGACCTCTAATTATGGTGGCGGTGTATAAAGCACTAATGGGAACAGAAGCTAAGCTGGATGATTGTATTCAGAAGTTGGCAGTTTCCATTGAAAGTTTTCATAAGGCATCATTGGTTCACGACGATATTGTGGATGATGATGATGAGCGTTACGATCAACCAACATTGCACAAGCAATACGATACCTCTGTAGCCATTAATATTGGTGACCTGATTTTGGGTTACGGTTATCAGATGATAGCTGAATCGGGTGTAAAACACATGCGTAAACTTATTAAAGTAGCCTCTCACGGACATAGAGATTTGGCAATTGGTCAAGGTGAAGAATTGCTTTGGCGAAGAAACAAGCAGCTCTTATCAGTTGAGAAAATCATCAACATATTTAGTCTGAAAACATCACCTGCATTTGAAGTGGCTTTGCAGTTTGGAGCGATAATCTCTGATGCTGGCGACGAATTGGCGGAAGTAATAAAGGCATACAGTTCTGCCTTAGGCATAGCATATCAGATAAAGGATGATTTGGAAGATTTCAATCTCGCTAATTTGGATAATGCTTTTAACACCATTCAACCTTCTTTAGTTACAGCTATTGTAAACCGTGAGCATCCTGAGAAAATGGAAGCTTGGTTTAAAGATTTTCAGAAGGGTAATGGGGCAAAAAAGAAAGAAATCTGGCAAGAACCAGAATTACGTGAAGGCATAAAAGAAGCCGAGCATATGTTAGAGGATTATAAGCTGATTGCCTTAAGCAGCATTAAAGACTTGAAGAATCCTGCACTTAAAATATTATTGACTCGCCTTTTGAATAAAATTCTGAATGGATGACAAATTGCAATCAGGAGATATTAAAAGCTCTTTTTAGAACCAGAGACTTGTTGAGCGATGAAGCCTTAATGCAAATTCGAATCTTTGTAGAAGGTGAAAAATATCAGCAAGGTGGCTTTAAAGACAGGGCTGGAAAACCTGACATTTACTATTCGGTATTTGCTTACACCCTAGCTCTTGCATACGACATCAAACTTGATTTGGATAAGGAATTCACTTACCTGGAAGCTTGGAATAAGAATCAGGAGGCAGATTTGATTCATGCCGTGTGTTACATCCGTTGCTATTACTTACTGCTCGTACTAGAGCAAAAGCAGAAGTTTAATTTAAAGGTTGACGTTTCAGACTTTGATGGTTTCATCGCTAAATTGGTGATGAAGCGTATGATTAAGAAATTGAGGAAGGACTGTCGGACTTACTTCGATTTGATTGAAACTTATAGGTCTAAAGACGGAGGATACAATCACAATAAGAAGCAGGCCGATCAGGCTACAATCTATGCTTCCTTTCTAGTTTGGACACTCTTCCAGGATTTGAATGAAGAAGATGCTGTTCTAAATACAATCACAAGTCAGCTTAAGGAATTAAAGTGTAAGGATGCCTCTTTTGCAAACGATAATTCATCAGAAACGGGTGTGAGTTCAGCAACAGCAGCAGGCATTATTATGACAGGTAATAAGGATGAAAATCGATCATCTATTCAATATTTAAAGCAGAATTATACGCCTCGTGGAGGATTTAAAGCCGCATCAGGATTACCAGTCGCGGATATTTTATCTACAAGTACGGCATTACTAGCTCTTTATCAAGCTGGGGAGAATTTACAGGAACTATCAGAAAAATCTATCGATTTTATTAATTTGCATTGGGATGAGTCAGGCGGCTTTTTCGGAAGTGTTGCCGATATGACATGTGATGTTGAGTATACGTATTATGCCTTAATGGGCATTGGGATACTAATCTAATTCTAGTGAATGATGAACGAGAAAAGGAAAGAACTTTTTCAAAGCTTAGAGAATAAAATACTATCATTGCGAAATGAAAAGGGAATGTGGACTGGACGCTTGTCTAGTAGCGCACTCTCGACAGCCCTTGCTATTTTTGCTCTGTGGCAATTCGATAAGGAAAAATATAGCTCGCATATAGACCAAGGTTTTTCGTGGCTAATGGCCAATAAAAATCCTGATGGAGGCTGGGGAGATACCATAAGATCTCAGTCGAATATGAGTACAAGTCTACTAGTATGGGCAACATTCTCCTTGGTTGAAGATGAGGAGAGATATCAAGAAACGATAGCAAATGCAAAGACTTGGCTAGAAAAGCGAATAGGTGGCGTAGAGCCCGAAATGATTAGTCAGGCTATATTGGAACACTACCAAAGCGATCAAACCTTCTCAGTACCTATTTTGGCCATGTGTGCCATCTCAGGTCGATTGGGAGAGAAAGGCTGGAAACTTGTACCGCAATTGCCATATCATATGGCTATTTTCCCAAACAGATTGTTTCGTTGGTTAAAGCTTTCAGTGGTGAGTTATGCCATTCCTGCTTTAATAGCCATTGGTTTGGTAAGAAGTGTGAATTCAAGAAAAGGCCCTTTTAGAAGATTAGTGAGAGCAATTTGCCGAAAGCGAGTTTTGAATGTCTTGAAAGCGAAGCAGCCCGATAATGGAGGCTTTCTTGAGGCAACACCTTTAACCGCATTTGTACTGATGAGTATGACAGATGCTGGCTATAAGAATTTAGAGGTTTGCGAAAAGGCAGCTCAATTCCTAAGCGAATCCATTCGCGAAGATGGTTCTTGGCCTATCGATACCAATCTATCCACATGGGTGAGTGGTTTGTCTTTAAATGCTTTGGGTGAAGATGCTTTGAAAAAAATAAATTCTGAGGACGAAATCAAAACCCATATTCTCGATCAGCAATATAAAAAGATACACCCTTTTACTAAGACACGACCGGGTGGTTGGGCTTGGACAGATTTGCAAGGTGGCGTGCCCGATACAGATGATACCTCAGGAGCCTTAATTGCTCTGCATCAATTAAATCACGATGAGGCCATTTCACTTGACGCGGTAAAGAATGGTATTCAATGGTTGATGGGTATTCAAAATAAAGATGGTGGATTTCCAACTTTCTGTAAGGGTTGGGGAAAATTGCCATTCGATTGTTCTTGTCCCGATATTACAGCTCATGCCATAAAGTCGTTTGCTATTTGGAAAGAGAAATTCGATAAGAAATTCCAGAAGAAAATAGATAAAAGAATAAAGAAAGCGATTGGCTACCTAGGCAAAGCACAATATCGCGATGGTTCGTTTGCACCACTTTGGTTTGGTAACGAACTGGCCGAGCATCATCAAAATCCGGTTTACGGAACCTCTATTGTTTTATACGGACTAGCCGAGCTTAAAAAAGAGGGTTATAAAGGTTTAGATGATATGATGGCAAAAGCCATTCGTTTTCTATCTATGACTCAACACCACCATGGTGGTTGGGGCGGCGATAAGGATTTGCCACCAAGCATAGAGGAAACTTCATTGGCACTTAGAGCTATGGCAGCCTGTGGTAAGGCTAGTTTAGCCGAACGAGCTGCCGACTGTCTAATGGAGATTATCCCCGAAAACTTAGATGACATTAAGGCGACGCCAATTGGGCTTTATTTTGCCTCGCTATGGTATTACGAAGATATGTATCCATTGGTATTTGCCTGTTCGGCACTTAAGGAGTTGGATAAAGATTTAATGAATTGAAAACTTGAATGATGGAAAGCATCCTGACAAAGTATTTCGAAAGAATATATGAGCGTCCTCTTACAATTGATGAGGAAACATCTATATTGGATTCCTTCAAACTTGAGAATTTTAAGAAGAAACAACTTGTTTTTTCGAATGGAGAAGCCAATACCAAACATTATTTCGTTACAAAAGGTTTGCTGCGTTTATATATAATAGATACTGCAGGCAAAGAATTCAATGTCTTATTTGCAAAGGAAGGTCAAATGATTGGTGATTTGGCCACTCCACTTCCGACTTCATTTTTTTTAGAAGCTATAGAGGATAGTAGCGCATTTTCAATTGAGGATGATAAGTTGAGGAATTTAACGGTTGATTTCTCAAAAATAGTACAACGATAAAACGTTCTTATATCTTTCTACAGAAGCGTTACGTTTCGATACTTTCAAAAACTGCTGAAGAGAATTACGAAGATTTAATTACTGAATTTCCCGATTTGGTGAAGCGTTTACCACAGTACCATATTTCCTCTTATTTGGGTGTTACACCTGTTTTTCTCAGTCAAATTATGGCGAAAAGAGCAAGAAGAAAATAAAAGACCTCCATTTCTTAAACTAGTTTATTTTTTCGGGCTTAGCAGTCTCGTATGTTTGTCATGTCAAAACATTAAAAATATACAGACATGAAAAAGATAGGATTATTTATATTGATGGGTTTATTATTCATTAATAATGTAGATGCTGAACAGCCAGCAAAAAATGTAAAAGAATTTAAAGTTCAGGTATCAGAAAGTAAAGTATTCTGGACTGGTAAGAAAGTTTCAGGCGAACATACAGGTGCCATTTCTATTAAAAATGGAAAAATCGTTTTAGATGGCGATACGTTTGTAAGTGCAAAGATCAACATCGATATGTCGTCAATTATCTGTACCGATATTGAAAATGTAAACTATAATCAAAAACTTGTTGGGCATTTAAAATCAGACGATTTTTTCTCAGTAGATAAATTTCCAGAATCAAATTTTAAGGCAACACAGTTCGACGCTATCTCAGGAGCTAAATCTTGTGAGGCAAATTATACCGTAAAAGGCATGTTGAGTATTAAAGGAATTAGTCACGAGATTAGTTTTCCTGCTAAACTAGAGGTCAAGAACAATCAACTACTAGTTTATGCCACCCTATCGGTTGATAGAACAAAATGGGATATCAAATATGGATCAGGATCATTTTTCGATGGTCTAGGTGATAAGATGATTAAAGATAAGTTCGATCTTAAGTTTCAATTGGTTTCAAAATTGAATTGATAAAAAGCTTCGTACCGTAAATAAAACTAACGCCCTCTTGCTTTACTAGCAAGAGGGCGTTCTTTATTTTTGGGATTTTTATTAGCTATTTAATGTCAGTGAAAATATAAAAGGTTTCACTTTTAATAGCAAATATTGTTTAATGAAACTATTTTGTGTAGATTTACGATATACTAATAGATAATTAAACAGATAAAATGAAAAATACATTGAGTAACGAGCAGAAATCAGGTATTCTATTATTGTTATCATCAAAGGCATTTGAGAGATTGGCATTCTATTTAATTATGGCAATTCTTGTTCAGTATATGACGGACTCATTAGAACTTGATGAAGATAAAGCAGGAATTTATTATGCTGTTTTTTACGGTGTGATAGGCTTTACATCACTATTTTCTGGATTATTAGGCGATCTGCGAGACAGAACAAAGATTGTTAAGATCGGCTTTATTCTTTTAACTGTAATGTATTTGGTGTTTGCATTCTTGCCAAATGTAAATATTGTAACTGTAATTTCAATTATTTTATTAGGACTTGGAGTAGGACTTATATCTCCTAATATTACTGTCTTTCTAGGTAATATTTATAATGAAAGAGAAAATGAAGTAATCGGTCTGTCTGGATTTATTTTTCTTACAATTGCTGTAAACATAGGAGCACTAATAGCACCACTCCTTTCTGTTTTTCTAAAAGATAATTTTGGCTATAATTCAATATTTCTTGTTGCATTTGTCTTTGCCTTAGTATCACTAATTCTTTTTCTGAAATTTAAAACCCAATATAATAAACTCAACTTAATTGCTGAGGAGAAAACCAATTTAGGAAGTGTTACAACTAAGAAACTAAATACATTGATATTGGTTTCAGTGCTTTTTATTGCTGTATTAATTAGGTTTGCATTGAACCAGAAAGGTTTGACTTTCACCTTTGCGATAAAGGATTATTTAGATAACGGAGTGGACTTAAACCAAACTCTAAATAATATTGAAGCTTATGTTTCTATAAGCTTCTTGCTTCTATTTTCCGTATTAGTGATTCGAATGAAGAGGTTAAATTGGGGAAAGATTTTTAATCTAATTATGATTGGTTTCGTTTTTTCAATTATAGCATTTGTTCTAATTGCAAGTTTTACATCTTTATCTCAGATAGTTGATGGGGAAAGCTTATTCGTTCAGTCATATATATATTTAATAATAGCCGAGACTCTTATAGCTCCAGCAATTATGTATTCGATTTACAGAAGCTCACCCGTGAAATACAAAGGACTCTTTCAAGGCGTCTCATTTTTTGTAATGGGAATAACAAATAGTCTATTGTTTTTGGGAGCTTTACTTTATGAAAAAAACAATTCTTTGGCTTTTTCTTTAATTGCAATAATGCTTTCTGTTGGAGTTGTATTGATTATGGCTTTAAAGAGGAGCGTGAATCAAAAAATGATTACAGTAGAAGAAAATGGAATTAATGTCGATAACAAAAGCTAAATTTGAATGACTTGCATCTTTGGAGGTCCGATAAGACAATTGTTTTAAATGACTGGTAATTATAGCAAGTCTGCTTACAACAAAGAAAAAAAATGACACAAAAGGGAGACATATCAAAATCTGAACATATCGATTGGAAATATATTCCGATTACGATTCAGAAATTAGAACTGGATAAGAAATACAAAATAGCTCTGATTGTAGCTTTTGGATGTTTTTTCGGCCTCAGATTAAAGAGCATATTAACCATTCGATGGGAGGATGTTCTAAATAAGGAGTCTTTTGAAATTGAAGATAAGAACAAGCTGAGGACCATCTTTATTATAGAAGATATCCGAAACCTAATCAATAGAATTCATGAAAAAATGGGATATCCAGAGGAGGAGGAACATATATTTTTAAATAACAGTGGTAAGCAGGTTTTATCCTCACAATATGTCAATAAGCAAGTCAAACTGCTTTTTACAAAGTACGAAATACCTTATCAGAATCTTTCGTCCGATAGTTTTTTAAAGACCTTTTGTATTAAATATTTAGAATCGAAAGACTTTTCGATCGAAGCTAAAAAGTGGATATCAAAAATATTAGGACATGCATCATGGACCATTACTGCCAACTTTTTAGGCTACACTGATGATTCAGATGATAAGGATAACTATAATGCCTTTTCTATGGATATGGGCTTTTAACATGACAAAGAAGTATTGAAAATTAAAAATAAGCCAACATGGCTTTTCAGTAAAATTTAACCCAAATATTAATCAATTAATAAAATTTAGAAATGGAAACTGTATCAATCATTATTATTAGTGTACTATCAGTAATTTTTTTCTTTTTATCGCTGATCATCGTCAATCAGAAGGAAGCTAAAATTATGCAACGTTTAGGTAAGTTTCATTCTGTACGTAGAGCAGGGGTCAGCTTTAGAATTCCACTTATCGATCAGGTAGCAGGCTTACAGAATCTACAGATTCAAGAATTGCGCGTACCTGTAGAAACCATTACTCAGGATAAAGTGACTTTGAAAATTGAGGTTGCTATTCAATATCTAATTAAAGCAGATTTAGATAGTATTAAGAACTCTTTCTACGAACTGTCAGATTCTACCGCTCAGATCGAATCCTTTGTTTTTGATGCCGTAAGAGCCGAGGTGCCTAAAATGGAGCTTGATATGGTTTACGAAAACAAAGACAATATTGCGAATACGGTAATGGAAGGTCTTAATTCTTTATTGTCCAGTTACGGTTTCGATATTAAAAAAACCTTAGTTGTGGATATTTTACCAGACTCTAAAGTCGTTGATGCTATGAATGCCATTAACGAGCAGAAAAGACTTAGACAAGCTGCTGAAGAAAAAGGAGAAGCTGAGAAAATTTTGATTATAAAAGCTGCCGAAGCCGAAAGAGAAAGTAAGAAATTACATGGTGAAGGTGTGGCTCTGCAACAGATGGCTGTTTTAAAAGGTCGTGAACAAGCGATTAAAGATTTAACAACCAGTACTAACATGCAAATTAAAGATGCTACTGAGTTAGTGATGAAATTGATTGATCAGGATACACTAATCAGTATGGGTGAGAAGAACAAAAATGTCATTTTCATGACCTCTGATATTGGTATAAAAGGAAAAGTGATGGAAGCCATGGTAGGAGCAGATGTTGTTACAAATCATCAGAATAACTTGAGTTAGAATCATAAATAGACTTTAAGAGAAAAATGCCTTCTTGCTTTGTTAGCAAGGGGGCATTCCTATATATTGGGTAATAGCAAAGTGCAGAGTGAGGCTGCTTCCCAATATTTTGAAATACTTGATGCGAAATGCTGGGGAGTCTATGTCATAAAGAGAAAGCATAAAAAAGCCCAAACTCTTTGTGGGAGTATGGGCTATATATTCTAGAAGGCAAAATGTGCCGTTTCTGTGTCTACTTTTTCAATAGTTTGTCAGCAACTAGTTGAGCGTCCTGGCAATATTTGTCATCACCTTTTAAGGTCCATTCGCCAGTTTTTTCAATATAATACTTCACTGTTTTCTCTACAACTTCATCATAACCACCATAGGATGTTAACATTTCTAGCACCTCTTCATTATATTCAGCTCTAGTTAATTCATCTTTCAGCACTAAATCCCATCGTCGGTTAATACGCTTCGATTTCTCTTTATAAATTGGATCTATCGTTTTATAAGCCATTAAAAAAAGTGAAAGTGCTTTCGCTTCTGGCGACGGTTTTGATGATAATTTTGTCATGGTCTTTGTTGTATATTTAAATTAGTAGCCTTAGTACAGCTTACTTTTACAGTGCAAATTTATGAAAATAAGTTTGTAAACAAGATTTAATGAATATCCCGATATCGTGGGGAGATAGTTTTTCTCTGTAGGGAGAATGTTGGCAGACAAAAGGGGACTTTTTATGTTTTTGAATGAAGCTAGCTGCGAACTAGATTCTTTATTTTTAAGGCTGTCAGGTCTTCATGCTCTGACAGGTTTAGCTGGTGTTTTCATTTCAGTCAAAAAATCATATTTAATCAGTGTCTAACTTATAATCTTAGTTGCATTCCAGCACATATTGAGCGGTATCTCTACTTTTTTGCTCAAGTAGTATGTTACGTTCTTCTGTCATCTGTTTAATTGATTCATCATTGTAATGACGAATCGTGATGAGTTCCAAATTTTCGTTATATCTCACTTCATAATTTTCCTTCAGTGCTTCTATTAGTTTGTCGATGTTTTTATTGTTATCAACGCAAAGAGAAAAACTAATTGCTGAATTTTGAGTTAGATTTACTTTTAGGCGATGTTCCGCTATAATAGAAAATATTGGACCTAAGTTTTCTTCTATTACGAAAGAATAATCTTTCGGACGAATCGAAATCAATCGTTGATCTTTTTTCTGAATAAAGATGGGTGTTTTTACACTTTTATCAATGGCAGCAGTACTTACCATTGTACCTTGTTCGTGAAAATTGATGAACGAGCGAACAAACATGGGAATATTCTTTTCACGAATTGGCTGAATCGTTTTTGGATGAATCACTTTAGCTCCAAAAAATGCTAACTCGATAGCTTCTTGATACGAAATACGTTTTAGCTGTTTCGCATCGGGTAACCATTTCGGATCGGCGTTCATCACACCAGGAACATCTTTAAGAATAGAAACCTCTTGTGCATCTAATACGTTAGCAAGTATGGCAGCTGTATAATCAGATCCTTCACGACCTAAAGTTGTGGTTAGGTTCGAACTTGTTCCACCAATAAAGCCTTGAGTGATATAAATAAACGTATCATTAAAAGTAAAAGCGCTTGGTAATAGTTGCCTCGATAATTTCCAATCAACCTTAGCTTCCCCAAAAGTATCATTGGTTTTTAAATATCGTCTGATGTCTATCCACTTATTTTTGACGCCTTTATGACGTAAATATTCTGAAAGTAGGGTCGTGGAGATTAATTCACCATAGGATACGATTTGATCGTATTCAAATTCGTAGTTTAGTGATGCAGGCTTTTTAAGATAAGCATTTAGGTCATTGAATAAATCCTCAATTTTTTCAATAGAGTGACTATTGTCTTTTGAGAATAGAGCCTTAATTATATCGAAATGATATGCCTTTACTTCATCGAATTGCTTTTGAACCAAATCTGTTTTCTTGTGAAAGAAATTATCTACAATTTGTTCGAGTGCATTAGTGGTTTTCCCCATAGCTGAAACTACAATCAGGCTCTCGTTCTTATAAGATTGTACAATCTTTAAGAAATTTTTAACTCCTTCAGCTGAGTTAACTGAAGCTCCACCAAATTTAAAAACATCCATTTTTTACCTTATTAAAATCTGAGAATAAAAAAATCGATAATTATAAAACTACCGATATATGAAAGTAGTAAATAAACTTTATGCAAAAGATCTTCTTGTGTTTTTTTAACAGAAATCTTCCTTGCACACGTTTGAAATAAGCTTTAGGAGGTTTAATAAAATAAATTAACTTTATGGCACCAAACAAGACCAAAACCAAAAGCCAAAAAAAATGACTGAACACAATAACGTTCAAACCCTGAATCAGTTCATTATTCAGAGACAAGCTGAGTACCCTAATGCTTCGGGTGAGTTATCACGTTTACTACACCACATTGGAATTGCTTCAAAAATTGTAAACCGTGCTGTGAATAAAGCAGGATTAGTTGATGTTTTAGGAGCCCATGGAGATCAAAATGTACAAGGTGAAGATCAACAAAAGTTAGATATTTTTGCTGATACGCATTTCATTGATGCACTTAGAGCAAGTGGCGAATGTGCTGCAATTGCTTCTGAGGAAAATGAGGATATTATCATTTTTGATGATGAAATGGGACGAAATGCAAAGTATGTATTTTGCATGGATCCACTTGATGGTTCTTCAAATATTGATGTGAATGTTTCTATAGGAACAATCTTTTCAATATATCAACGAGTAAGCAAAAAAGGTGAGTTACCTACTGAAGAAGACTTCCTACAGGAAGGAACGAAACAAGTTGCTGCAGGTTACGTGATTTATGGATCATCTACTATGCTTGTTTATTCAACAGGTAATGGTGTAAACGGATTTACATTGGATCCATCTATTGGAGAATTCTGCTTGTCTCATCCGAATATTCAGACACCTAAGAATGGTAATATTTATTCCATTAACGAAGGAAATTATATCAATTTTCCAGAAGGGGTGAAAAAATTCATCAAGTACTGCCAGGAAAAAGATACAAAAACTAATCGCCCATATACATCGCGTTATATTGGATCATTGGTTGCTGATTTTCATAGAAACTTGCTTAAGGGTGGTATTTTTATTTACCCTAACACCAGTAAAAACAGCAATGGTAAATTGCGATTGTTGTATGAGTGTAATCCGGTTGCTTTTATT
>Ga0209379_10001400_pt1 | contig 15959 bp, 22 predicted proteins | sample tdDd001_FD_187124 | JGI IMG/M metagenome (GOLD analysis project Ga0209379, IMG submission 187124) | Marine sediment microbial communities from the Atlantic coast under amendment with organic carbon and nitrate - tdDd00.1 (SPAdes)... | ecosystem: Environmental > Aquatic > Marine > Coastal >...
CTCAAACTTTTCTTTAACAGGCCATATCCAATAAGTACTGCGATTGAATTTCATCCGTTCACCTACTTTGACTGCTTAAATAGCTTTACTTTAGTGGAACATAAAAATTTCTCGAGTCGTCTAAATCAACTTTATTTTTAACTTTCAATATTGCTTCGATGGATTTATTTGTTGCCAACTCAATATATGTTTTTACCGATTCATAAGGATACACCTCGAAATTTTCTCCACTATATTTTGCCTGAAAGTCTTTGTTGAGCTGATACAGTAAGGTTTCAAAATCCTGAGAATCCACTTCCTCAAGTTTACAAGATACTTGAACTGGTTTAAACATTTCTAAATGATAATCCCTAATTAGTATTGGATTATACATCTTCATATCATCATAGCCTTTTTTATAGAGTTCTTTTTTGATTTTAGGATACTTTCGAACATGATTTTGCTGGACCGTCTTTAACCATAATGCATCAGAAACTAAATGAACTAAATATCCCAACATAAATGTACTCGTACTTATTTCTGATGAATACTTCTTATGAAAAAGGTTATAATTAATGCCTTTAGTGCCTTCAAACTCCATTGCAAAGTGAGAATTCTCATAACTACGCTCTTGATACTTTGTCAAATCTGGTGCTAAGTTTCCTAACTGAAAATGTACTGGATTTATATCAGGAAAACTTTGCAACACGTTTTTTGCTATCGCTTGATGCATAATTCTAGATGCCATCTTGTCACTCCTAAAATGAATCTCGTGTTCATACCAATTATACATTCTTTAAAGAATAAGTCACCACAGCTTTTGAATGAATGTATGTTGTGTCAAACACTTCTACTTCAACGTCATCTGGACTAATTAATAGTGGAATTTCTGTACATCCTAGTACGACACCTTTAGCACCTTGCTCAGCCATTTTATTTATGATTTTAATATACTCTGACCTACTGTCTTCACTGATTACTCCGCGTACAAGCTCATTATAAATAACGTCATGAACACATTGCCGGTCTTCTCTATTTGGTATAAGAACCTCAATACCTTTTGATTCTAGTTTATCTCTATAAAAAGTACCTTCCATCGTGAACTTTGTACCTAGCAAAAGAACTTTATCAATCTTTCGTGAACGTATTTCGTCTCCAGTTGCATCCGCGATGTGAACCACTTTCAAATCTGTTTTTTCTTCTATGGCTGGTGCCATTAAATGCATAGTATTCGTACAAATTACGATACACTCAGCGCCGCAAGATTTTAAGTTTAAGGCTTCTTCAACCATTAGTTGTGTTAATGCGTCCCACTTGCCTGCATTTTGTAAATCCTCAATTTCTTGAAAATCAAAAGAATGCATAATACAGTTAGCAGAGTGTGACCCACCCAACTCATTTTTTACCATTTCATTTAAGTTTCTATAATACTCTAATGACGACTCCCAGCTCATACCGCCTAGTAATCCAATTTTCTTCATCATTTTCCTTCTTTCTGAGTAAGTAATTGATAATCATCGATCATTATGTCTCATCATCACCTAAATCTATGCTAATCGCACTCAAATTTTATTTGACCATCCACTTTACAAGAATATTTACTCAACCAGTCTACATAAGATTTATATGTAAACTACAAAAACACAAGATGACCTAAGTCATCTTGCTTATATCATCAAATAAGTACCCAACTTCATCTAGGGTTTGACCAGCAATTTCGATAGTCTTGTGATATTTATTTTGACCTCCAAGATGTTTGTAAAAACCTCGACTTGGGTTATCTTTTAAAGTCCAAATAATTAGTGCATTATATTTTTTACTATCAACTAACTTTTTTACTGCATACTGGACAAGTTTCCGACCAACTTGTTTGCTCTGATATGTTTCTAAGACAAATAAAGCGTAAATCTCACTTAATCCATCCAAGTTATCAGGATTTTCTCGTGCTTTTCCATAAGTTACAAAGCCAACAATTTGACCCTTAACCATTGCAACTGCACCTAACATTTGTTCGCCATCAACCATACGACTACCGAACTCATTTTTATATCGCTGAACTCTTGCATCTCTATGAAAATCAAGAGATTCCAAGGTAGCGTCGTTAATAATCCCTTTATAAGTAGACTGCCATGTCTTGATATTAACGTCAATTAATCCTTCTGCATCTTCGACTTGCACATCTCGAATTTCAATCATGACTGCCTCTTTTCTACTGGACTATTCGATAATTATGACTTCACCATCTTCAATTGCCTTAAATAGGGTTTTGTTATTTATCAACGTTTTTATTGCCTCTTCTGTATCCAAATCTTTAAACAACTCGGACCTGTAATGTGGAACAACAACAAAGTCCGTTAGACCTAGTCCGTCCCATCTGACTTCTGTTTCATGGCCGTATGGTTTTACGTCAGGTTCATCTGTTAAATGAATACCTTTCAGTGTTGGCCCAAGTATGCTTGCACCGGCACTGAATCCACCATACACATATTTTTCTTGAGACTCATGTCGTTCGTACATGATTTTGTCTAAACCTGTTGCTCTCATAGCTTGAAGTAAAACAAATGAGTTTCCACCCACACACCAAATAACGTCACATGGCTCTACTATTGCTCGAAGTTCTTTCTCTTTTCCAAAATAGTCACGTAAATCAATGTGGTTAACTTCAAGTCCCAGACTAGTTAAATCACCTTTGTCATGTCCTTCAATAATAGCTCTGGTTTCTAAATCATCCATGTAATCCATAGCATTCGTAAAGAACGCAACTTTTTTATTGGTTTCATGTGTCATTTTTACTAATTTATCAGTTTCATTACCTGTTCTGAACGAGGAAAGATAGTACTTCATAAAGACCTCCTATTCGTCATCTAGTGAACTATTTTATTAAGCGTTTCTTCTAATTAAAATTTCAATTGCACCATGGTAATGTTCCTCACCATGCCCTAAGTCAAGACTCAGGTCCTGTTTACGACAGATGATTTCAAACCGCTCATCAACTAAACTTAATACATCAGACATTTCAAAATATGACTTAACTATGTCTCTTTCTGGTATGTAATACGAGTCCTTATCAACACATTTATAATCTGTTAAGTAGTCTTGCATTTGGGGGTCTTCAGTTGAAAAAAGTCCTAGATATAATAAACCCTGTCGATTTAAACCCTTTAAACATGACTTTACGATACTTTGGGCTTCTGTCTTTTTCATAAAGTTTAATGTCCAAGTTGATATGATTAAACTATATGTGTTTTCTGTAATTTCAAACTCTTGAACTGTTTTTTCAAATAAATTGTATTTACACTTCGAATCCTCAAGTATTGACGCACACCGGCTTAAAGCCGTTTTTGAAACATCTATCCCTATAATAGGATGTCCTTTTAAGGCAAAGCTCAACACATTACGACCTTCACCAATACCAATATCAAGGACTGAACCTTCTTTTACGAGTGAACTATAGTCTTCAAGCATTTTTTCTTGGTCTAAACCCCATATGTCTCTTAACTTTTGATAACTCGATTCCCAGTTATTCATAAGCACTCCTTTTATTTGTCCTTATATCTCATATCTGGTTTGTTTTATTATACTCATGCCCTTCTGGATAAAACCAGTAGGAATGAAAACCGGACAACTGAGTCAATGCCCCATTTGGAACTTGCCTGAAAGCATTGTAAACATTTAAAAAGTCTCCAACACCTAAAAACAATGAGATCATACCAAATCCCCATAGGGCAGACCCTAAACCGGACTCGCTTACTGGAACAAACAACCATAAGATTAACGGTAACATTCCAAACACAAAACTTGGTAACAAACTCAGCATTATAAACCTCATTTTAGTAATTGGTGCTGTGGAATGGACAAATACAATTAAGTTTTTTGGCGACCACCATAGCTCAACTTCTGCTTCTTTTGGAAAACAAATTCCATGTAATAACTCATGTGGAATGACACATAAAAAAGCTATTAGAAATCCAAGTATGTATCCTGAAGAAAATAAGTTTTTAAGGTCAAAACTAAAGCCAAACTTTAATATGTAAAAGAAAATAAGCATTAAAACCACAGGTATTAGAAAGAAAGCAGCAGCTTTATTTAACGCTTCCATAGATTCAGGTTCTTCAAATTTGATTGCATTTTCAGGGAGTTGACCAATTGTTAACTGGTCTTTTGACTTAAACTCACCTTTTAGAATTAACTTCATAAGGTCTCACTTTCATTTAACAACAGCTTTCAACTGCTTAAAAATTTCATTTTCTCGCTTAGCCCACCCATTCGGATTGGCACACGATAAGTGTTTTTCATTCATTTGAACAGCGTCATCAAGTGTTAACCACACGGGTGTAAAGTCTAGGTCTTCTTCATAAGCATCCAGACTTTGCTCAACTTGAACGTCCGATATCTCACATAAATAATAGTGTGAATCCATTTCAAACAATGCTTGGTCATTGTATTCATCAATTTTACATTCGACCACTCGACCAATTTTATATAAAATCCGTGTTTCAACATAACCGGTTTCTTCAGCAACTTCACGAATTAAGGCTTGTTCAAAATTCTCATTAGGGTCCACACCACCACCAGGAAGCTTACAGTCACCCTTGTTTGACTTCAAAAGTAGAAGCTTCCCATCTTGTTTAATAACAGCTCTTACTGCAGTTCTTAAAGTAACAGGCAAATCAGGTCTTTTAGAAAAACCTAATTTTTTATCAAAGAGTAACTCCATATTCCCCCCACTATAAATCGACTTTCATAAGGATTGCAACTTGCTCTAAGTCGTTGGTTCTTTGTGGATACCTAGCAAAATCAATACCTGACACATCAAATCCACATTTTTCATAGAACTTAATTGCAGGATAATTAGTGGATTGTGTTTCTAGTCCAAGAATTCTTGCTTTTTTGTCTTTACCATATTGAATAATGTGGTCAATTACGGTCTGACCAATCCCCTTGCCATGATAAGCTTCTGAAATTCTAATATTTTCAATCCACATGGAATTATTCCATGCATAAAAACTTAATAGTGCAAATCCTATCAGTTTATTCGATTTATACACACCAAAAGAGTGGCCCTGGTCTATGATTTCTTGAAAATATGACAAGTTATCACTCGCCGGTTTCCATGTTTTAATGTATGCTTCATCAAGTTGTTTCTCAACAATATCAAAAGACAATGATGCATCATTTTGAATCATTTGAACCTGAAATATCTTACTGGTTTTGTAACCATTGTGTCCAAATCCATCAAAATCATTTTGTTTTAGGGTCTGAATAGCTTTAATTTCAATCATTTATCTCACCTGCATCTCTATGTACTTACAAACTTCTTGAATAGGTTCCCAATCAGATAGTTCATGTGCTCGACTTGGATATATCCACTGAAAATAGTCATGTTCATCAGATATTATTACTTCTGTATTCCCTGAGATTTTGGCTACATAACATACATCAGTCATGCGCATCATCACCCCATCTTTAGGTTCGTCATATGTAAACTCAAAAGGAAGGTCCAACCACTGGTCTATCTTATGAATACCAGTTTCTTCTTTTAGTTCACGAACAGCTGCTTGAAATGCACTTTCGCCTGATTCAATTCCACCACAAACAGGTTGCCAATATCCCGCTTTCTCTGGAACCCTTCGCAACATTAGAATTTTCTGACTTTTTGAGTTGTAAACATATACTTGGACATTCTTTCGGTACATAGTGCATCTCCCCATCAGTTTGGAATCCACTTTAATCGCTATTAGTAAATCTCATATGTTTCAAATGCTTCATGGTTGGTTAGTTCATGTTTTTCGATTGTTCCATCAACATATTGCATCAAATACGCTTTTGCATTAACATCTGACTTTAAAACTCTAAACTTGTTGTCTACAAACTCGATGGCACAATTGTTATCAATAGCGATTCCACTTATTTTTATATCCGAAAGTTTCGTTACAAAATCTGCCTCTCTATTGCTTTCATTGAAATGAGGGCAATGTATCCCTTTAAGAAGTCCAAGACCTTCAACCTTTATATAAACCCACTCTTGATTTCCATCAAATGATAAAGAATCGCTATGACCACTTTCAAACCAGCATATCGATCCTGCACTTAGGCCTGCTAGAACTTTACCTTTACTATATGCTTCTTTTAATGAACGATCGACTCCATACTTTTTCCAGGTTTCCATCATCATTTTGGTGTTACCGCCACCTACATATATTAAATCAGCATGCATTATTTTTTCATATGCTTGTTTTTCTGAAGTTTTTCCTTGGAGTAAGTAGAGTACATCTGTATTACATCCTAGTTTATCTCCGTATACAGCTTTAAATCCTTCTACGTACCCTTCTGGCTCACCACTTGCTGTAGGAATAAATAGAGCATTTGGGGTTTCTACTCCAGTAGCTTCAACTATTTTTTTGTCGATTTCTAATGTTTCTAAATCAACAAGTTCTCCTCCACCAATTGCAAAAATGTGTTTCATGTCATCACCTCATAATTTTTTTACAATCTATATTTTACCATATTTTGAATATAAAAATACTGCCTACTACATTTTGTAATAGGCAGTTAATATAAAACACATTAACACATAAGTGTTACAGTATGCTTTTAAGAATCTCTATTTTCATTAGATCCTTACCGTTGTTCTTATCTTTTCTGTAGCTATCTAAAATCGACTTAGAATAAACTTTCAGGTACTGCTCTTCATTCAAGAGCAAGAACTCTATGTCCTGTTCTTTTAGAATCTCTATTGACTCAAATTCAATACCTGCAAAGTCATTCAACTCTTCAATATCAGAAAATGCTACACTGGTGTCTTCTCTTATAAATTCTCTCTCTTGAAGATCTACCAACTCGAATCCTAGTTCATTCATTAAAGTTATCAAACCAAACCACTGTTCGTTGAAGAATCGTTTAGGTAGTAATAGGTCGATATCTTTTGGGTCCATTGTATGACCCGTTCTAGTTTCCAACCCTAGTGAACCGTACAACAGTGGTATTACGTTAAGATTTTGATTCAGCTTTAATGTTACTTCTTCAAACACATTAAACATTTTGCTTCTCCATTGTCTGTCACACCATTTATTTCTTTATGTCATTCCTCAAAATCTTAGACATTTGATTAAGCAACTTCGTATTTTCGATTTCTCCTGACTGAGCCAGCAAGTGGGTAAAATTTTCAGCTAATGTTTCCTCTGGATGTTGGATATGACTGACATTAATCATTAGACTTGATTTGACCACAGGAGCCTCTTCAATATCTACCAACTTTTTTTCACCCTCTAAATAAACTTCAATACGTATACTTTCCAAAATGTCTTTTGTGTCATCTACATTATCACTTTTTATGGTTATCAGTGGTACTTCTAATTGATTCTTCTCATTAGCTATACCGGTTAATATCAAGGCGTCAGGATTATTGAGTGTTCGGTCCATTATACTGCTTGGGACTAAACCATCTTCAATTTCCACAAAACCCAGGAGTCCATACAGATTTCGACGTAATCCAGGGTTAAATCGAGATATAACATGAAAGTATTCATGTACTAACAACTTCACTAAATCTTCTTCGCTATAGAAATCTAGTTTTTTAGATGGAAGAACAATGCTATTTCCCCTAGTATAAGCACTGTTCCATTCGTCTCGACCGTCCGTTTTAATTATGTTGATAACACTTGGTGTGTGTAGATTGTATTTTTCTACCAACCGCTTCAATTGATTGATAGCAATGGTTAATTTATTATGATTTTCTTTTGTGGGTTCTAAGACACAGTCTCTTAAAAAAAGAACAAACTGGTCTAGTTCAACATCTTGATTAGCCTTACATTTTAGACGTCTCTCAACCGGCTTCATTTTAAGGAGGTAGTCATCAATTTTTGATATTTCATTTCGTGCATCGTATGTATTTAATATCTTAAATCTGGTCATACCATCCTCCAGTCACTTACAGATGTTTGGTCATATATACTGAGTCATAATAGATATTTTCCGATACCTTTATATCATTTTTAAGTAAACCGACTTCCTTAAACCCATATTTCTTATACAATGCAATGCCTCTAAAATTCTCTGAAACAACATGTAAATCCAGTCGCTCAATCCCGTTTGAGTTGCACCAACTAATGCAGTCTTCTAACATCATTTTTCCCAGACCTGAGCCAGTATATTTTTCTTGTAAACCGATAGTTAGTTCTGCCTTGTGTTTTAGTCTTTGCTTCGATGATCTAGATAATCGAATATGACCCGCAAGTTGACCCTCTATGCGCAGTACTTTCCAGTACTTAAATGCCTTCTCACCATGTTCTATTGCTTCTTGTTCAATCTGTTTTGCTGGAACTTCATATTGACCACTTGGTCGGATCATGTAGGGATTTTCCGTATTAATAATCTTATGTAAGTTTATATAGTCATTCGCATCTTTAACAGCTATATCACTAAGAATAATCTGTTTATAATTCACTTATGACTCCTTTTTTGTGAGTTTTTCTTTAATATCATCCAACATTGTTTGATTAGCTGTATTAACGTTTGATGGAAAGTCATTCACATTAAAAAATTTAAGATCCACCGTTTCATCTCCGTCGATTATAAGATCTCCAGAATATGACTTTGTTTTATAAACTATGCTTACAAAGTAATATGCATTTCCATCTGGATATACATGGTATTGCGATTTTCCAGAATAGACGTTAAAAAGCTCAAGCTTATGAAGGGTTAAACCCGTTTCCTCATACACTTCTCGAATAGTTGTCTCTTCAGTAGACTCTCCTACTTCAATCCCACCACCGGGAATACACCATGTGTTGTCGTCCCCTCTACGCTGAAGTAAAACTTCATTCTTCTCGTTAATTATAACGGCTCCAGCAGCGTATGCATTCCTTACAGTCATAAGACTCCACCTCTATACACGTTCAATTTACATTAATTCAACAATATAGCCTATTAATTATAAATCGTATACTTGATTGGCTTTCGAGTTATATTTTACCATATGTCTTAACATATGTTTATACATTATGTGAAATAAATAGCCAGATATGATTTAAAAATAAAAAAATCCGGTGTAGTTTCACCGGATTTAAGTCTCATTTATTCTTTTGTATCTAACACGTCAGTTTTTACAACCTCATCGAACTCCTCAACAAAAATCTTGAACTGTCTCATCCATTTATCCCCTTGTTTCTTAAAAGCTTGTGGGAACAATAAAGTCATAAGTTTAGGTCTTATCCATGAAACGCGAGTATATTCGTACTCATATTCAAAACGAGTGCCACCATCTTCATCAGGCATGAACTTACAAACCATTGTATTGTCCATATGTTCATGATGATAAAATGCTTCAAATGAATCTGGTAGATTGTTATTAGTAATGGTCTCTTTTAGCTGCATTCCGCGCTTCCCATAATTGTAGTACATCATTGAAACAGCCCCTGTTTGTCCTGCTTCACCTTCTAGAAGTTCCTTTTTAACAAATCCATCTTGATACTTGTTTAAGTATTGTGGGTCTGCAAACATATCAGCGACAAAGGCATAAGGTTTATTAATATATAGCGAACCAGAGAATTTCATGGTATATCTCCTTTTCTTGTAACATTCTTAGCAAATGATAGTCTTTATTATATTTTACCGAATTATAATACGCTTAAGCATTAATTCTACAACAGTCCCATTATAACACCAATCCATCTTTAGCTGTTGCAAATCCTATGAAATCTGCTAGGAATTTTATAATCTCACCTTAATTAAATCGGTTCATTTTATTTTATAATTTTTTTAACTTTCTATTGACTGTGAACCTGCTTCACACTTTATCATCAACCTATAAACAGTCAAACATAGGAAATGAGGTATACAAATGAACACATTTAAATCGAATAGTTTTTACTTTAAAGAATACTCTATAAGGTTAGTATTTCAAAATATAGTTATGGGACTTATGATGGCAGCAGATAAAATTATAGCTTCCCTTTTTATTGGTGTGAATGCGCTAGTTGCTACTAATCTGATAGGACCCATGCAAATGATGATTTACGCAGTTTCAACACTTTTCATGAGTGGCCTTGGCTCATATATTGGTTTACTAATAGGTCAGAAAAAAATTAGTAAAGCAAATTCTGCTTCTAGTCTGGTCCTTGCAATACTCTCAATATTTATGGTCATAGTTACCGCAGGTGTACTGGTCTTTTCTAAGGAAATTGCTTACTTTGTTGGTGCACGCGGTTCTGTCTTTAAGCTTACTAAAGACTACCTGTATTTCGTAAGTCTTGGTTTTATTCCTATGGTGCTTGCATCTGCAATGGACATTTTAATTATGAATGATGAACATCCTAGTTTTGTAATGAAAGTAAATATAGGTAGCACCCTTTTGAATTTAGGATTAAACATCCTATTCGTAGCGGTATTTAATCTCCACATTGTAGGACTGGCTACAGCAACAACTATTAGTCATTTGATCCATTTCATTATCTCAGCCAATTACTTCAAAAGCCATTGTAAAACACTTAAACTTGTTAAACCCAAATTTGACATCAGTATACTCAAAAGAATTATCTACAATGGCACAAGTGACTTCTTAGGCATGTTTAGTGAAGGCCTTAAACGATACGTCATTAACATAGCTATAATTACCTTCCTTACAGCCAAACATATGGAGGCATACTCTATCGTTTCTATGTTCATTATTATATTTATTTCAAGTGTATATTATGGAACAGCCTTAGGACTCCAACCTATCTTTTCTAAAATGATGGGGGCCATGGCTTTCCCAAGATTAGTCCCACTTCTTAAATACTCTGTAAAATTCAGTCATGTAATTGCGCTAGTAGTCTTTTTAATTGCAATGCCACTTATGCCAACCATATTGGGTTTCTTTATTTCAGATCCTGTTACAATTCAGATTGGCTTTTATATTTATTTAACCTTTGGTTTTGCAACACTCTTTGAAAACTTACCCAATGCTATTATCATGTTCTTCACTGCTATTAACCGTCCACTTGAATCCATTGTGTTTTCTGTAGTTAGAACTATAATTTTACTACCTGTTCTCTCTTATTTTGCAATTGCACATTTAGGCCAGTCTGGTCTCATGATTGGTACACTTTTAGCGGAACTTATTGTTATTGCTGCAACGGTTATCTACATGAAATCCATTGATTTTACACACATGCAAGTTGTAGAATAAAAGAAGGGGTACCTATGGCGGATTACATGAGAAAAAATGAAGTTGCACAAATACTTGGCATTCCAAAATCGACGATACGTTATTACGAGCAAGTTGGACTCATCCAGCCTGTAATTGATGAGAATAATTATAGACAATATGGAATTGAAGAAATCAAAAAACTTACTCAGATACATTTCATGAGAGACCTAAACTTTGATATTGCTTCTATTAAAACAATACTTTGTGGTGAAGAGATGGATACACAAAGTCTACTGTTTGATAGAAAAACTGAAATTAAAAACCTTATTCAGGCACTACAAAACCAGTTGACTCAAATTGATCAAATATTAGCAGTCTCTAAACAAACAACTGCCCATATTAGTTTTAACATCAAAGACCAGCCTAATCGTTATTTGTACAAAATCCAAGTAAAGTCAGGTGACTTAAGCGAGCTACTCAAGCTAAACCATACTTTTTTTACAACTCACCACATGCATATTGGAGACTGGTTTATTAACACCATCAATCCTGACATACTTTTAGACTCCACTAGCGAAGTTTCTATGTCGTTTGTCGAGCATATTGAAGTAAGTAATCCTCGCGGTATATCAAACCTACAATCCCCTTATGTGTGTGCTGAAGGAGGTAAATATCTAACAAGCCAAATGAAGTTAGACACAGAAAATCCACTAGACTGGACTAAAATTGTAGAAAAAATCAACAACCATATACATTCAAACAATCTTAAAATACGAAATGGGATTGCCCTTGTTACCAACCAAGACAATTTGAACTTTAATTTTGAAGATGAGGTACGTGTGCTCAACATAGAAATACCAATACTCTAATACTATTTACAAAACTAGCCTACATCCAATAGATGCAGGCTTTTTTATTTGTATTAAAACAACTAAGCGTATACAGTGGGGCCTTGCGCTATGCTCTAATTTCAAAATATTTAATTTGTGCCGATAGATATAGTAAGACTATGACCCTCACATTCAGGGTATAAGTAATATAAGTTTGCAGATATTAATGAAGGCGGGTGATTTTATGTCCAATCCTAGTAAAAAACACATTATTAAAACTACTACCATACTCACTGTTATAGTATTTGTCCTATCACTTAGCATCTTTGGAATAATCATTCGAGATAGATATGAAATCTTACATGAAGAACAACTCCTTGACGTGACATTAAAACAATTTGATTTGTTTGATGACATGAATGAGTTCATTAATCAAAATGTGAGTTTGGCCAAAGGGTTCTCTGCTTATATTCATATGAATGAGACCTATAAGGACAAGGAAGTTTATACCCTCCTAAGCCACTTGTATAGTGATCGCCTTCATGAAGTACGAAATGTAACCGTATTTAAAGATACAACCATCACTTGGGTTTACCCACTTGAAGGAAATGAAAGTGCAATAGGTGTCGATCTTTCTAAAATACCAGAGCAAGCAGATGACATTTCCAGGCTTAAGTCAGATTTAGAAATCCTATTTGTTGGTCCTGTAAATTTAGTCCAGGGAGGTCAAGGATTCATTGTACGAATTCCTATAATTAAAGACGATATGTTCTGGGGCATGACCAGTGTTGTACTAAGAGCAGAACGCGCATTTTCATTTCTTGATCAACAAGAAGAGTTTAATAAAGTGAGTTATTTGATAACTCAAAAAGGTGATATTGAGCAAATCATCTATGGAGATCAAAATATAATCGACCAATCCCCTTTAAAATTTGATACCAATACCTCTCTAGCAAATTGGGACATTTATGCAATACCAAAAGACGGATGGTCAACTTATATATTTGAGCTTTCAATTCATGCAGTAGTTGCAGTCATTGCTAGTTTAGGGCTAGCCAGAATTGTATACAAATTTGCCAAAGATTTTAATACCATGCGTGATACAAGAGATCAATTTAAATCTGATTCAATTACTGATAATTTGACAGGTCTCAAAAATAGAGATTTCTTTGATAGAACTGTCGATGCTTGTATAGGTGCTATGCCAGATACGGTAGGCCACTTGTCTGTGATTTATATGGATGTAGACAATTTCAAAATGATTAATGATACACATGGTCATGCTATAGGAGACTATGTACTCAAATCTGTAGCACAAACGCTCACCTCCGCAATTAGAGATGAGGACACACTTGCAAGATGGGGTGGCGATGAGTTTATAGTACTGCTTGAACACGCTAACATTGACAGAGCTATGATTGTTGCAAAGAAAATCAGGTTAGCTATACAAGAGCTTCAACTTGATCATGACTTGAATGTTTCCGTCAGCATTGGAGTGTCCGAACGTCAGAAAAATGAAAACTGGGACACATGGTTTAAACGCGTAGATCACGCACTATATCTTTCTAAAAAAACGGGGCGTAACAAAGTTTCAAGCCCAGATTATGAGTAAAAAAAATGCCGGAAACGTAATGAATTCGCTTCCGGCTTTCTCATGTTATAAATCGTTATATATACATCTTAGTCCCCTGCTAATCGTAGCAGGTATGACTGATAAATGGGTTTCATCTTCGAAGATATGTGTAGTTAGTTCAAGAGAATCGTAAGACCTTTTATGAAGTAGGTTGCTCATATCAACGACATTTCCAACCATACGTGCAAAAGCTGGTTCGCGTGTTGCTTCAAGCGCCCCGACGGACAAAAATACTTTTGCTCTTAGATCGTCCATCTCACTCATTTGCTCTTGTTCTATATCGAATATAACCCTGTCATCCCAATAGATAGATGGACTTCCTATTATGTAATTATTGAACAAATTAGAATTGGTAAACAAGGTATATAATGCAAACAGCCCACTGTAGGAGTCTCCTAGCAGAGTTTGGTTTTCTTGGTCTGTCCTATACAACATATTTATTTCAGGTACAAGTTCTTCATTTACAAAACTCAAAAACCGATTGGCATGACCTGACATTCTTGAAGATTTATTAAACGTTGGCAAGTAGTCCCTGTTTCTTAACAACATATGTTCATTTTCATTTGGATATCCTATACCTACAACAATGAGTTCAGGAATTTCATTGCCATATTGAAGTAATCGAGCCGTACCCAAAGTGATGGAAAAGAAAATGTTAGCATCGAGGACATATAATACAGGATATTTTTGATTCGATTGACTATACGATTTTGGAAGAGCAAGTTGAACACTATATGTATCTTCAACCTTCTCTGAATAAAATTCGAATGCTTGCGTATTATGAATGTTAACTTTAGACTGTTTTGAAATCAGTTTTACATTCTTAGTGTTATTGTTCATACATATACCTCAATGTCATCGCGTTCTTCTTTATAAAACTCCAAACGATCCTTTAACGTTTTGCTATGAAACTCAAACAAATGTCCATCATAGTCTCTTATATATAATGATGAACCTTCACGTTTATTTCTGATCCGGCCATATGTGTACTCGATTTTGTGTTCCTCAAGGTGTTTAACAAACTGAACTTGTTCTTCATCTGACATTGAAAATGCAAGGTGGGTGTATGTTTTTTGTCTCTGACCACTTGGAATTTCTGTCTCAATATTTAATGCAAGCCACGTTCCTGCAATGTCGAAATATGCTAATCCAGGCCCTTTTGCCACTAGCCTTCCATTCAGTATTGACTCATAGAAGTAGATTGACCGATCTAAATTTTCTACTGTAAAAGTTATGTGATTAATAGCTTTAATTTCAAAACTCATAATAACTCCTATATGTACTTTATAGTAACTTCCCTAAAAAATACGCATCCACGTTATCACAACTAAAATCTTTCATTCGAGCTTCAAACTGGTACCCATTTTTAATCCAAAAACATACGGCTCGTGTATTCGCAGGGCTTGTTTTTACATATAATTTTCTAATTCCTTTTGTTTTCGAAAATTCTTCAATATGTTTAACCAAGTTGTGACCATGTCCTTGTTTTCTAGACGATTCTTTTGTACCCAAAAATACAATTTCACCTACTTGATTTGAACCTTCAAAGGGTTCGCGTTTATAAGACAAATAACTCGTTACTTTTCCTTCTGCTTCGCTCACAAATGTGGTAAATAAAGCATTGGTATAAAAGTCCTCAACAATTATATTTGCAACTTCTTCCCTGTTTGAATCACCTATCATCATTGATACCAGTTCGACTAGAACAGGTCTATCTTGTGGTTTAACTTCTCTAATATAAATGGACATGCAAACCTCCTGTATGTGTCTAACTACTTAAGTATGTTTTTATAGCATATGCCTGATATTCTAGTTGCATACATTTAATTGCATCTTTGGCTTGTAACCAAATCAATTTATGATCTCCTTCAACTTCACATCCTAAATAGTCATGAATATGACACTCGTAGAAGTTTCCTATCAACTCATAATAAATAGGTTTAGAAGCACCCAGTACAAACATACTATACGTTCCAATGTATCGTCCGATTTCAGAACTGTATCCTATTTCTTCTTTGACCTCTCTCACTAAGGCTTGTTTATGGGTCTCAGCTGCCTCGATTCCACCCCCAGGTAAAAAGTACCCTCTCGGCGTTTTAACCGTAGCAATATTTCCATTTTCATCACTAATAAGAGCGTACACACCATCTCGCTTTTTATAATTTATCTCTTTGATTTTTTCACCAAAACTTTTCATATAATATCCTATTCACCCAAGTCATATTTCTTAATTAAACCTCATTCATCATAAAAAAATCGTAAGTAGTGCTCGTTTATTCATTTGCTAAACACCTCACTCAAATTTGATAAGTTCACAATACTATAGTCAGCATTACTTTCCCTAACACGTTTGCTTTCACTTTTAACATAGTGGACAGTTTTCATTCCC
>Ga0209379_10001401_pt1 | contig 15952 bp, 11 predicted proteins | sample tdDd001_FD_187124 | JGI IMG/M metagenome (GOLD analysis project Ga0209379, IMG submission 187124) | Marine sediment microbial communities from the Atlantic coast under amendment with organic carbon and nitrate - tdDd00.1 (SPAdes)... | ecosystem: Environmental > Aquatic > Marine > Coastal >...
TATTTTAGTATCCTCTTCAACATTATAAGAATTAATATCCACTTCTCCAAGAGTGGTGTCGGTAAAGGTATAGTCTGAATCGAGGCTAATTCCCATAAGGAGATAGAGAGCTTCTTCAGCAGAACGTTGTTGTTGTATCCTTCTTTCTCTTACTGCTTCTTCAGCTACAATATCTGCTTCTACCTTAAGAAGTTCAGATTTAGGAACCATCTGACCATTTTCAAAAAGGTCGGTTAATCTTTTTTTCTGCTCCTCTAAATTTTTAATAACCTGATCTGAAATCTCAACCTGGGTACGATTATTTAATATTTCAAAGTACTGAAAGATAGACCTCTCTTCCACATCATATTTGACAAGGTTATCGTCTAAGGTAGAGATATCTTTTTCCAATAATGATTTTTTAAGGTTATTGGTGTTTCTAAACCCTGTAAAAATAGGGAGGTTAACGTTAAGTCTTTCAACCTCTGCTCCACCATCTTTAGTCCAGTCGTGTCTGTCGTCAGGTTCATCTCTTATTAACTCTTTAGTTGATTCTAATTCAACGGTAGGAAGAAACTCTTTAAAACTTTTGTTGACCTCGTAATCTCTATCCTTTATAGTCAGTTCTTGAACTTTAATCTCACGGTTATTTTTTTTAACTTTTTTTAAAGTCTCCTCCAAAGTTAATTCTATAGAAAAACTTCTTGAAAAGACTAAGGAAAAAAGTATTACCTTTGTAAAGTTATTTCTGTTTATGCAGTTATTTTTCTGAAAAATCATAATTATTCACCAACCTAATGATTTAGTAAAATATAAGGTAGAGAAGCCGCCAGTTTAACTTTTGCTATTCATATAATCGTCGTAGTATTTATAAGAAGAACTATAATATCCTAAATTTCCGCCTGAATATCCAGAGTCTTCAATTTTATTTACAACAACTCCATAGAGTTTTACATTAGCCTGTGTAAGTATCTTTTTTGCTTCAATTAACTCCTTCCTTGAGACCATACCATATCCACATATAAATATTACTCCATTGGAATGTTCAGATAAAATAACAGCATCTGAAGTTGCTAAGAGCGGAGGAGTATCAAGGACAATTAAGTCGTATTTTTTTTTCAAACCTTCTAAAATTTTTTTGATGTTATGTCCCAGAAATAATTCTGTAATATTATTGTCTGAAACTTTAGCAGGTAATAGATCCAGGTTTTTTTCAACATCTTTGAGAATTACATCTTCTATTTTTCTTTTGCCTAATAAAATATCTGAGATTCCGTATTTTACTTCAAGATTAAAGTATTCATGTGCTCTGGGTCTTCTGATATCACAATCTATTAAGAGTACTTTTTCCCCACTAGTAGCTACAGATAAAGCATAGTTAGATACTACAAAACTTTTTCCCTCTCCAGGAATAGTACTTGTGCATAAAATGACTCTTTTTTTTCTTGATTCTATAAAATGCATATTTGTTCTCAGTAACCTAAGGGCTTCCTCTATATGGTTATCGTCCTCTTCTCTTAAAAAAAACTTCTTATGAGCCATTACTATCACCCTCTTTATAGCTATTATATTTTGGTAGATTTGCAAGTATCTCACAATCCAATATTCGTTGGATATCTTCAGATCTTCTTAATTTTCCGTATAAAAATTCACTGATAAGAGCTAGGAAAATTCCAAGGAAGCTACCAAGTATAATTGAAGTAAATGCAATGGTGGCTTTTTTATTGTTGATTGGTTTTTCAGGTGTCATGGCTTTTTCTACGATCTTCAGATTCTTAAAACTCATGACATCACTTATTTTTTTGATGAATTCTTCAGAAATTTCATTTACAAGTCTGGCTGCTTTTTGGGGATTTTGATCCCTGTAGCTTATTTTAATCAATTCAGTTTCATCCACAGGTTCCATCTTTAAAAATTTAGTTATTTTTTCAGGGGTCGTTTCCAAATCTAAATTTTTTATTACATTTAGCATTATACTTTTACTTCTGGCTATTTCAGAGTAAGTAGAAACCAATCTCTGATTTCTTAAAACCTCTTCATTTCCAAGGTTTTGAATAGAATAGACCTCTTCACTGGAAACCATTAAAGTCGATTCAGCTTCATATATATTTGGTCTTAAAAATGAAAAGGCTATGCCGGTGACTGCAGTCAAAATTATAGTTGTTATTATAAGCTTCCGTTTTCTATTCATTATGAATAAAAACTCCATCAGAGTAATACTCTCCTGTAACTTCTCCAAGTTCCGGAGTTTTTCCATTACTATTGTTTTATTGTTTGACATGGACCTCAACTCCTTTTGTTTTTTGAGTCATGTGAAGATTTAAAAACATTAAAAACATTAAAAACATTAAAAACATTAAAAACATAGTAATCTTTTACTTTATCTTTAAATTTATATACTGTCTTGGTGGTTGGTTTTCCTCTTTAGAAACACTTAGATATTAAAAAAAAATCAAGAGAAGAATGATGGGATTATTTTATTTAGAAATATATTAGAAAATTAAAAAATATTAAAAAACATTTAAAAAGTTTAAAAAATATTATAAAATAAGGGAAGACTAAATCAGAAAAGCTAAAAGGAGATGTGGTATGAAGAAGATAACAAAAGCAGTAATACCCGCAGCAGGACTTGGGACAAGAGTACTTCCTGCAACTAAGGCACAACCAAAAGAGATGCTTACGATAGTCGATAAGCCATCACTTCAATATATAGTAGAGGAGCTAGTGGAATCCGGGATAACAGATATAGTTATCGTAACCGGAAGAAATAAAAACTCCATAGAAGATCACTTCGATTATTCATATGAGCTGGAAACAACCCTTGAAAACGATGGGAAGACAGAGCTTCTGGAAAAGATAAAGGATCTTTCATCTATGGCCAATATATTTTATGTAAGACAGAATAAGCCAATGGGACTGGGGCATGCTATATTAAAGGCAAAACCATTTATAGGAGACGAGCCCTTTGTAATAGCTCTAGGGGATGATATCATGTATAATCCTGAAAACCCTGTATCTAAGCAGATGATCGATACCTATGAAAAATATGGAGCAAGTGTAATAGGAGTACAGGAAGTCGCTGAAGCAGATGTATCAAAATACGGTGTGGTAAAACCTGTGGCTCAGCTGGATGAAAAGACAGTGGAGATGATTGATTTTGTAGAAAAACCAAGTATAGAGGAAGCACCTTCGAGGCTGGCATGTCTAGGAAGATATGTACTGGACGGTAAGATATTTGATTATCTTGCTAAGCAGGGAGCAGGAAAGGGTGGGGAGATACAACTCACAGATGCAATCCTGGCTATGTTAAATGATGGGAATAAGGTTCTTGCCTATGACTTTGATGGTAGGAGATATGATATAGGTAATAAGCTGGGACTTCTTAAAGCAAATATAGAGTTTGGATTAAGAAACCCTGAAACAGCAGAGGATTTAAAGAAATACCTTAAAGAGCTTTAGGGTAACGAGAGTCTAGAGAACGAAGAGAGTTTTCATATAATTATGAAAACTCTTTTTATGATTTGGAAAGTAAAAAGGATAAACCATAAAGCAGATAAAAATATCGTGAAGATATACTATAAGGAGGTAAAAGTATGATACTTGGAAATTTGAATAAACTGGGTGAAATGAAGTACCTGGCCCCAATGTTAAGGGAGATGCTTATTTATCTGAAGAAAAATGACCTTACAGGAGCGGAGCTTGGAAGGATAAAGCTGCAGGGAGACAAACTTTTTATAAATGTAGAGGAAAATGATATGGCTCCAGTGTCTGAGAGGAGACCAGAAGCTCATAGAAAGTACCTTGACATTCAGCTGGTACTGGAAGGAGAGGAAGCTATAGGGGTAGCTGTAGACAGCAGAGAGGGTAACATAACAGGAGTAGCGGAGGAATACTCTGAAGAGAGAGATATTATATTCTATGAAGGGCTGAAAAGGGAGAATATAGTGGAGCTATACCCAGGGGATTTTGCTGTATTTTTTCCAGAGGATATCCACAGGCCTAGATGTATGGTAAAGGGTACTCCCGGAAGATCAAAGAAGGCTGTAGTGAAGATGAAGTTAGAGTTTTTAGATTAGGAGAGAGCTTTCGGTGGATGAGAAAACTTAAGGGAACCGAAGAGTTTATACAGAGAGTTAAAAGTGTATTTTTATTGTGGTACACTCTAAGTATACTTTAAACTTAAGGAGGATAATAAATGATATTAGGAAATGTTGAAAACTTAGGGAGCCTTGATTACCTGGGACATAAGATGAAGGAGATATTAGAGTACTTAAGAGACACCGACTTTACCAGGGGAGAAGCCGGAAAGATAGTTCTTGAAGGAAAAGACTTATTTATAAATGTGGTGGATACTGTAACTGAACCTAGGGAAAACAGGAAAGCAGAGTCGCATAAAAGGTATGCAGATATTCAGTTTGTAGCTTCTGGAAAGGAATCTATCGGTGTAGGAGTAGATACAGGGAACAATAAGCCAAGTGTTGAGTATAACTCTGAAAAGGATATAACTTTTTATATGGATGTGGAAAAAGAGGTTCTTCTTGATCTGCACCCTGGGGACTTTGGAATCTTCTTCCCAGAGGATATCCACAGACCAAAGTGTCATAACAATGGTGAAAAATCAGAGGTCAGAAAGATAATAGTAAAGATAAATATGGATATATTGAAATAAAAAAAGGGAGATATCTCCCTTTTTTTATTAAGAGTTTAATTTTTTATCTGCAGCAGAAGATTACTTTTTTACCTTTTCAGAGGAGAGCTGAGACCCCTCTACCAGCTGAAGAAGTTTTTTAGCTGCTCTTTTAGGGCCTTCCTTTGCCATCCCATCTATACCGAGCTTTGTTTTTATCTCTCCTACCTTTACTTTTCTCTCAAATAAGATACTGAAGTATTTATTTAAAAGGCTGTCGCACTTGTTTTTCTTTTGGTGCGGTCCAAAGGGGTTTGCAAAATATGATTTAACGAGACCAGATTCACTGGTAGTTCCTTTGGCCATACGTGCTCCCTCTTTAAATACCTTTAAAGCTTCCTTTGGTGTGGAGAAAAATGTCAGTTCATCTCCTTCACTGTAGTTGTTTGCATAGAAAAAGTAATCTACCGGATATCTTTTGATAATATCATCATAGGTTGCAATTGGAATTACAAGTCTTGCATTTTCCTTATCAGGGTTCATAAAGATACTTCTGTCCATGGATTTATATGCATATCCTGTATCTAAGTCATCTAATCTAACAAAGGCACCTATCTCAGTACCTGAGGCAACTACCTGGTTTTTCTCATCTAAAGAAAGAACTCCCATGTCATCAAAGATGATCTTCATATCCTTGATATACTCCTCGCTGAGAGTTCTGAAGGCTTCTAAACTCTCTGATTTACCGGCACCGCTGTCTCCTACAATAACGATGTTACATTCCTTGTTATTTTTTGTAGTGATATTCACCATAGCACCGTGGATAGGAAGGCAGCCTCTTTCCATCATCTTTATATTATGAAGGGTAAGAAGCATCTTCTTCATATACCCAAAATAGTCGATTCCCTCATGGTAGTTAGCATAACCTACTATAATATCATTTTCCTTATCGTTGTAGAAGGTAGTAGTCATCTCTTGTTTGAAGTCCTTCATACCATACATATAGATTATATCCGGTTTCTTATTTCTACACTCCTCTTCAGTAGCTAATTCAAAAAGGTTTGAAAGAGTAACTCCCTGACACATGAAATCCTTATGGAAATATACATATGCAAGAAGATCACCTACCTTGGCAGGGTAGCAGAACCAGTGGTGCTCATTTATAGATGTATCCTCAAGAGGGTTTTTTATTACCTCTTCAAAGTAGCCCTTTCTTTTATTAACTTTTGGATAGGTAATAAAGGGAGGCTGAAGGATAACGGTCTCTATAAAGGGTACCCTCTCTAAAAAAGAGTATGCCGGAGGACAGCTCCATGCAACCTTATTGACGATAAGTCCTGCATTGGCACCAGCTATAAGCTGACGATAAACCTTGTGCTGGTATCCCATGATAGTTTCTTCGATCCTTCTGTAAACTGAAAGGATGAGGTTACTAAAATTTGTATTAGCTTCAATAAACCCTACATTCTGAAGTCCCTCTCCCTGTCTGCTGTTGTAGACAACAGCATATCTCTCCATCCTTCTCCAGAAGGAGTAGATCCCCTCTATTAGTTCAATAAGAAAATCCTTTGATTCTAAATATGGAGTATACTTAGACTGTGTTTTTTCAAAATCCTCAACTTTTAATACCAGAAGCAGTTTAAAGATACTTATAAAATCATCGATAAGTAGTTCAAAATCTCCATGAGCTTTTGCAATAAAGTGGTTGTAGAGAGCATTATCTTTTTTTCTCAGTTTTTCAAGATAAGAGGTAAGAACCTTTTTAAAGGCGTTACTGTCTAGCAACTTCCCTCCGGTATCACAATATTTTTCTGTGAAGTTTATGATGGCACTCTGTCTGCTCATTAAAAATTCTGCTTTCATGTGAATCTCCTTTTTTATATCAAGTATTAGTCTTTCATATACAGTTCTGACCGACCACTTAAATGGTCGGTCAGAATATGTGTAGTTGAATTAGTATATAAGTGTTATATCATTTTTGGTATCGGTATGGAATATGCTTGGAAGATCTGAGTTGAAGTCTCTCATACCAAACATATAGATTACTTCAGGTTTTACATCTCCTTCTATAGCAGCTCTTTCAAAGAGGTTGCAAAAGGCCAGTCCCTGGCTCATCTGATCTTCATGGATATAGATATATGTTAATTTGTTATTCCAGTGAGCAGGATAGCAAAACCACTGCTTCTCATTTATAGAAACATGGGCTAAAGGACTCTCCTTTACCTGGATAAACTTCTTTCTTCTCTTGGAAAACTTTAAAGTAGGCTGATTGAAGTCATGAAGCAGTGGGACCTCATTTAAAAAAGAGTAATCTGAAGGCAGATTGAAGTTATAGTTTAAAAGTGAAACAGATGAATTTAAAGTAGTTTGAATGTTTTTGATAGTCATAGCGATACCCTCCTAAGAAATATAAATAATATTAGGATTTAGTGTCTTTATAAAAAAATCAGGTATTTAAAAAATCAGACACCTACCCCGTCAGGATAAGCTGACCAATCATTTAAAGACCTGAAAATAAGACATATAGTATACTTTGGGAGATGCTTAAAACACCTAAAATTTCATCTATATATATTCTTTAAAGATATCAAAAGTCGTACAGCTATCAATTTGTTTAGAGTAAAGGCTGACTTTCACCACTTTCAGCTCGCTATAACAATTACTAAAAAACATATAGATAATATATTAGGATTATAGCTAATCCTGTAGGAGTTGTCAAGGGGAAGGGAGAAATAAAATAAGCCAGTAAAAATAAGGGTAGTTGTTAGACAAAGCCTTTGCTTTGTGCTATAATGCAGTGTAAATTGTATAGAAATTTTACTGTACAATAAGAGTAATTTTTAACCAGTTGGGCTCATTTGAGGCCAACTATATTTATATCTTAAAAAAGGCTTAGTTTTGGGAGGGTGTATGAAGACTTTTTTTGACATAGTAGCAAGAGAACTAAACCTCAAGGAAAACCAGGTAGAAAATACCATGAAACTTCTAGATGATGGGGCGACGGTACCTTTTGTATCCAGATACAGAAAGGAACAGACTGGGAACTTAGATGAGACCCAGATAAGAGATGTTCTAGACAGAGTAAACTACCTTAGAAACCTTAATAAAAGAAAGGAAGAGGTAATAAAGCTTATAGATGAGCAGGGGAAGCTCACAGCTGAGCTGAAGATGAGCATAGAAAAAGCTGTAAAACTCCAGGAAGTAGAGGATATCTACCTTCCATATAAGAAAAAGAGAAAGACCAAGGCAGATATAGCCAAGGAAAATGGATTAGAGCCGCTGGCTGAGTATATAAAAGGTGGTAGCGGAACTCCCGACGGGATAAAGATTGAAGCCGAAAAATATATCAGCGAAGGTATAGAAAGTATAGAAGCAGCAATAGAGGGAGCATATCTAATCTTAGCTCAGGAGATCTCAGAAGTAGCTGTATACAGAGAGAAGATCCGTGATAATATGAGCAAAAGAGGGTCAGTAGAGGTGAAGGCCACTAAAAAGGCCAAGGAACTGGATGAAAAACAGGTCTATACAGACTACTATGAGCATACTGAAGAGGTTAAGAGGATGCCTTCCCACAGAGTACTGGCTGTGAACAGAGGAGAGAAGGAAAAGATACTAAATGTATCTATCAAACTCGATAGTATAACAAGAATAATGATACAGAATATTATATTGAAAGATTATCCTAATCCTAAATTAAAGGAAGTATATCAGGAGATCATAGGTGATTCTTTAGACAGATTAATTCTCCCATCTATTGAAAGAGAAGTAAGAAACATTCTTACAGAAAAATCTGAGGTAGAATCAATCCTTGCTTTTAAAAAGAATCTGAAAAATTTATTACTTCAGCCGCCACTTGAAGGAAAGAGTGTATTAGGACTTGACCCTGCTTACAGAACTGGGTGTAAAACTGTAGTAATAGATAAAAATGGTTTCTTTGAAACGGATGATGTACTGTTTTTAGTAGAGGGAATGCATAAAGAGGGTCAGCTGAAAACAGCTGAAAAGAAGATAAAAGACCTTGTTAATAAATATAAGGTAGATATTATTGCAATCGGTAATGGTACTGCTTCCCGTGAGACGGAAAGCTTTGTGGCCGGAATCATACCTAAACTTGACAGAAAGGTTCACTACCTTATTGTCAATGAAGCAGGAGCATCTGTATACTCAGCTTCACCTCTGGCTAAGGAGGAGTTTCCGGAGCTTGATGTAACAGCAAGAGGTGCTATATCTATCGCTAGAAGAATACAGGACCCTCTGGCAGAACTTGTGAAGATAGATCCTAAATCCATAGGTGTAGGGATGTATCAGCACGATGTAAACCAGAAAAAGCTGGATACTTCACTGGATGAAGTAATTGAAGATGTAGTAAACTCAGTGGGAATAAATGCAAATACAGCTTCATATGTACTGCTGTCTCACGTATCGGGGATCAAGAAAAATATTGCTAAGAATATAGTGGACTACAGAAAAGAAAATGGTAACTTTAAAACAAGAAAACAGCTTCTGAAGGTAAAGGGGCTAGGAGCTAAAGCATATGAGCAGATGGCAGGATTTGTTGTAATACCAGGTGGAGAGAATCCCCTTGAGAATACAACTATCCACCCTGAATCCTATGGAATAGCTAGTGAGATCCTGGAAGCAAAGGGATATAAGCTAAAGGAGTATGAGGAAAAGCTGGATGAGATCAGAGGGTCACTTTCAGGTTTTGATCCGGAAAAGTTTGCTCTGGAAAAGGGATATGGTGGAGCTACAGCTAAAGATGTCTACGAAGCTCTTGTAAGGGACAGAAGAGATCCGAGAGATGAACTGGAAAAGCCTATGCTGAAATCAGATATCCTTAAGCTGTCTGATCTGAAAGCAGGAATGGAGCTGGAAGGAACTGTAAGAAATGTAGTCAGTTTCGGAGCTTTTATAGATATAGGATTAAAAAATGATGCACTTCTTCACATATCTGAAATGTCTAATAAAAGAATATCAGACCCTACAGAAGTTCTTGCAGTGGGGGATATAATCAAAGTAAGAGTAAAGGATATAGATGTAAAAAGGTCAAGGGTAGGTCTGACTAAAAAGGAGAAGTAGATATGAGGCTTAGAAGAGATTCCTTACTTATAAAAATAATCTTCTATAATGATATGGCTATAATTCTAACATCTCTTATGATTGCAGGGATACTTACCTTTATAACCTTTAAAGACATGGATTCTGAAACTAAGAGAATGGCCAGGGAAAAAGTAAAAACACTGGACAGGTTTTATGATTTTTATATAAACAACTTAGAAGATGACCTCTACCAGATGTCAAACAGTGGCTACCTCACCGGCAGCCGGAGTAATGAGAGGAAGGGAGAGGTGAATTATAACCTTCTTTCGGCCAAGGTGAAGTCTCAGCTGGATAAACAGAATTATAAAATGTATAAAAACACCATTGTAGCTCTTATCGACTATAATGGCGAGATATTAGGTGAGAGTGGGCGAAAATCAACTCTCGAAAACCTTACACTGAAAAAAAGTGAAGGATACAGAAAATTTTTAATAGAAAAAAAATATCAGATCAAATCAGTTTATCAGGAGTCTATAAAAGGACATACTGTAATCAGAGTGTCTGTCCCTAACTACCAGGATAAAGGGGTAAAGGAGATTGTGCTTAGTTTTACCATAGAAGATACCTTCCTTGAAAGAGCAAGGGAGATATTAGGTCTTGAAGATAAGCACAAGATATTTTACCTGCAGGATAACAATGAGATATTCGGGCAGTTGAGTGATAAAAGTGAGTTGGAAGACTTTAAGATAAACTACAGTGAGTTTAAAGAGGAAAAGGGATACCTATATAATGAATTTACCTCTGGCAGGGAGTCCTACTATGTGGGGATATATCCTCTGGCAGACAGTGACGGGAATATAATAGGTGGTCTGGGAATAGCTATTTCTAAAACAGATGTAACCCAGATGAAAGCCTTAGTACTGCTCATGATAGCCAGTATTACCATAGGACTAATCCTGTTTAATTCAGCTATATTTGGAAAGATCTTCTATAAGATGCTAAATCCACTGGTGGAGGTAGCTGAAGCATCTAACAAGGTAGCCAGAGGAGAGACCGGAATAAACCTGAAGGTACAGGGATCTGGTGAGATAAGATCTATGGTAAAGTCATTTAAAAAGATGGTGGAAACTATAGAGAGCAATGAAAGAGATCTGAAGGATAAGAACCTGAAACTTCAGGAGAATATAAACAGGATAGATGTTATAGAAAAGCTCCTCCTTGGAATCTATGGAGAAGAGGATATATTTGCTGTAATAAAAAAAATAGTGAGAGCTCTAACATCAGAGGTGGGGCTAGGATACAGCAGAGGAGTGTTTCTGAGATACAGCAGAGAGATAGAATCTCTTGTTGGGGAGTACTCTATGGTTAATAACACCCTTCTTGATAAAGAGTATGAAGAAGATGCCATAGGAAGCTTTAGATTTCAACGGGAATCTCTGGATGAGATCATATCATTTATAAAGATTTCCATAAGAGAGGAAAGTTTGTTATCGGAATCTCTTTTAGAAAAAAAGATTATATACTATAATGATAAGAGTTATAAGTATAATCTGGGAAATGAACTTCTTCAGAGTATGGGCTTCAACAACTTTATAATAATACCTATCTACAGTAATGACAGAGATTTTGGATGTATTGTAATAGATAACTTTATGAAGAAGAGAAAGGTAACTGAAGAGGAAGTAGAGCTTTTAAACCTTCTTATTCTAAACCTTGGAACTCACTTTAAAAATAAGAGTTTAGAGGAGGAAAAGTTAGATAATGAAAGAGCTCTTACCATTGGAAAGCTGTCTGAAAAGTTCTTGGACGGCCGGGAAGTGCTGCTGACTAAGATCTATGATCTTATGGAGGAAGCTAAAAATGGTTCTACAGATATTGCAAAAAAACTAATAGCCCTTGAAAAAGACCTGATAAATATCAAAAGAGAGGATAGTATCCTTACTGAATACTCGGATATGAAGGAATATGAGTTTGAATCATTTTCTTTAGACGGCTTATTCAATGAGATCTACCTTGAAAATAAGGAAGAGATCAGTAGGAAAGGTATCAGTGTATCACTCTTTGTTAAGTATAACGGAAGGGTATATGGGGACAGGAAGGAACTTAAAAAAGCTTTCCTAGAGGTTTTGGATAATGCAATAGATGCAGTATCGGTAAGTGATAAAACCAATAAAAAGATAAATGTAATCCTTTCTAAGGGTAAAAATACAGAGAAACTTAGAATAAGAGTAGTTGATAACGGTATTGGAATGAATGATATGGAACTTCAGAATATAGGCGAACCTTTTGTGAGCTATAAAAAAGATTCTGCAGGACTTGGACTTTCGATAGCCTTTAGAATAATAAAGCACCACAAGGGTATAATGAAATTTATATCCACACCAGATGAAGGTACAGAAGTAAAAATAACTTTAAATGATTATAAGGAGGAGAATAAATAATGTCTGAAGAGAGAGATTATGGGAAAACCCTAAACCTTCCCAAGACAAGTTTCCAAATGAGAGCAAACTTGCCTAACAAGGAACCACTAATGATAAAGCAGTGGAACAAAGCTGATATCTATAAGAAAAGTTTAGAAAATAGAGGTGAGCACTTCATACTACATGACGGACCTCCATATGCCAACGGAAATATACATATTGGTCACGCTCTTAATAAGATACTAAAGGATATTATTCTAAAATATAAAAGGTTACAGGGGTACAATGCACCATTCGTACCTGGATGGGATACGCACGGTCTTCCTATCGAGCTACAGGTAACTAAGGAACTTGGAGAAAAAGCAAAGACTATGTCTCCAATGAAGATTAGAGAAAAGTGTGCTAAGTATGCTAATAAATGGGTTAATACTCAAAAGGAGCAGTTTAAGAGATTAGGGATTCTTGCAGAATGGGATAGACCCTACCTTACACTTAACCCTGAATATGAGGCAAAGCAGCTAGAGGTATTTGGAGAGCTATATGCTAACGGATATATATTTAAAGGACTTAAGCCTATCTACTGGTCTCCAGTAACAGAAACAGCACTAGCTGAAGCAGAGATAGAGTATAGAGATCATGTATCTCCATCGATCTATGTAAAGATGGAAGCTAACGCAGACCTACTAGAAAAGCTTGGATTAGATGAAGCTTCTATGGTAATCTGGACAACAACTCCATGGACTATCCCTGCAAACGTGGCTATCTCACTAAATGCAGAGTTTGAGTATGGAGTATATAAGACATCTAAAGGAAACCTAGTACTTGCAAAGGAACTAGCAGAATCAGCGCTAGCAGCTATGAGCCTAGAGGGTGCAGAGCTAATAAAGGAGTTTGTAGGAGCAGATCTTGAAAAGACTACCTATAAGCATCCATTCCTAGACAGAACTGGTCTTGTTATCTTAGGTGACCACGTAACAGCTGAAGCTGGTACAGGGTGTGTACATACTGCCCCTGGACACGGTCAGGATGACTATGTGGTAGGTACAAGATACGGACTACCTGTAATCTCACCAATCAACAACAAGGGACACCTAACTGAGGAAGCTGGACAATTTGCCGGACTATTCTATAAGAAAGCAAACAAGGAAATAGCTGCTCATATGGAAGAAACTGGACACCTTATCTGTCTTAAGGAGATAGAGCACTCATACCCGCATGACTGGAGATCAAAGACTCCTGTAATCTTCAGAGCTACTGAACAGTGGTTTGTAAAGGCTGAAGGTTCTGACCTTAGAGAGAAAGCAATGGATGCTCTTGATAAAGTAGAATTCATTCCTGCATGGGGAAGAAACAGAATCGGATCTATGCTGGAAAACAGACCTGACTGGTGTATCTCTAGACAAAGAATCTGGGGAGTACCAATTCCTGTATTCTACAACGAGGTTACCGGAGCAGAGATATTTGAATCAGATATCAACGCTAAAGTTATCGAAATAGTAAGAAAAGAAGGAACTATGGCATGGCTTAAGTATTCTGCTGAAGAGCTTATCGGAGAAGAGTTACTTGCTAAGTACAATCTAACTGGTGTAGAACTTAGAAAGGAAACTAACATCATGGATGTATGGTTTGATTCTGGAGTGTCTCATAGAGCTGTTTGTGAAGAAAGAGAAAACCTCCACAGACCAGCAGACCTTTACTTAGAAGGATCTGACCAGCACAGAGGTTGGTTCCAGACTTCACTACTAACTTCCATCGGATCAACTGGAGATGCTCCATATAAGACTCTTCTTACTCACGGATTCGTAAATGACGCTGAAGGGAAGAAAATGTCTAAATCAGTAGGAAACGTAGTATCTCCTGAAGATATTATTAAAACTTATGGTGCAGATATTCTTAGACTATGGTGTGCATCTGTAGACTATAGAGATGACGTAAAGATCTCTGAAAATATGATCAAGCAGATGGCTGAGGCATACAGAAGAGTAAGAAATACGGCTAGATACATACTAGGAAACACTAGTGACTTTGACCCTGCAACAGATAAGGTAGCTTACGAGAACCTTACTGAAACAGATAAGTGGGCACTACACAAGTTAGAAACTCTTAAGAGAAGAACAACTAAAAACTATGATAAGTATGAGTTCTATAACCTGTTCCAGGATATCCACTACTTTGCAGGAATCGATATGTCTGCATTCTACCTAGATATCATAAAGGACAGACTATATACTGAAAAGACAGATTCAATGGAAAGAAGAGCAGCTCAGACAGTAATGTATGAAGTTCTTGTAACTATGAATAAGATGATCGCTCCGATCCTTTCATTCACAGCTGAAGAGATCTGGTCTAAGCTTCCTCAAGAGCAGACAGAATCTATCCTTCTTACAAACTGGTATGATGCAAATGATACATATATCAATGAAGAGGTAGAAACTAAGTGGGATAACTTAATCAAACTTAGAAAAGATGCTAACAAGGTACTGGAAAAAGCAAGACAGGGAGATAACAAGATAATTGGAAACTCTCTGGATGCTAAAGTAAGCCTTGCTATCACAAATGAAGAAATGAAAAATATCGTAGTTTCTAACATGAAGCTTGTTGAAGATATTCTTATTGTTTCTGAATTAGTTCTTGTGGATTCTGCTGATGATACATTTACAGCAGGAGACGAAGTAGAAGGTCTATCTATAAAGGTAGAGCATGCTGCTGGAGAAAAGTGTGAAAGATGTTGGAAGTACTCTGAGGAGCTAGGAACAGAATCTTCTGAGCACCCTACACTTTGCCCTAGATGTACTACAGTTTTAAAGTAAATAAACTCTTGAATCTTGTGACGGGAACCCCCGTCACATTGTTCTTAAAAATATAAGTTAACAGAGGATGAAATAATGTACTATATTATACTTATTACCACTCTAATAATACTAGATCAGTGGACAAAACATTTAACTGTAACTAAACTTTTTGAGGGTGAAAGCATCCCTTTAGTATTTGACTTTTTTCACCTGACATATGTAAAAAACAGAGGAGTAGCCTTTGGTATGTTTCAGGGAAAGATACCTGTGATATCTATTGTAACGATAGCAGCTATAATCGGAATAACCTGGTATCTGATAAAGAGTGTAAAAGCAAAAAACAACAAGTTTGAAAATCTGGCATATGCCTTTATCCTTGCTGGTGCTATCGGAAATATGATAGACAGAATTACAAGGGGATTTGTTGTGGACATGGTAGACTTCAGAGGAGTATGGACCTATGTATTTAACCTGGCAGATGTATGGATAAATGTAGGGGTAGCCTTTATATTATTATCTGAGTTTATAGTTTCAAGAAAGAAGAAGCAAAATCGTTAGAGGAGGAAAGTAGATGACTTTTCAAGATATGATACTTAAACTTCAAGAGTTTTGGAGTTCAAAAGGGTGTGTACTGGGTAACCCTTATGATATAGAGACAGGGGCAGGAACATTTAACCCGAGCACATTCCTTATGTCGCTGGGACCTGAGCCTTGGAATGTAGCTTATGTGGAGCCTTCAAGAAGACCAAAGGATGGAAGATATGGTGAAAACCCTAACAGAGTTTATCAGCATCACCAGTTCCAGGTAATAATGAAGCCTTCACCACAAAACATTCAGGAACTTTACCTAGAGAGTCTGAAGGTATTAGGAATAGACCCTCTAAAGCATGATATAAGATTTGTAGAGGACGACTGGGAATCTCCAACTCTGGGAGCATGGGGACTAGGATGGGAAGTATGGCTTGACGGAATGGAGATAACTCAGTTTACTTACTTCCAGCAGGTAGGAGGACTAGAGTTAGACATAGTACCTTCAGAGATCACATACGGACTAGAGAGAATAGCTCTTTATATCCAGGACAAGGAAAGTATCT
>Ga0209379_10001403_pt1 | contig 15919 bp, 14 predicted proteins | sample tdDd001_FD_187124 | JGI IMG/M metagenome (GOLD analysis project Ga0209379, IMG submission 187124) | Marine sediment microbial communities from the Atlantic coast under amendment with organic carbon and nitrate - tdDd00.1 (SPAdes)... | ecosystem: Environmental > Aquatic > Marine > Coastal >...
CTCTAAATTCGATCGACATCATAAACACTTCTGATTTCTCTATCTTTTCCAAGTCCTCACGTGTGATCAACTGGTTGTAAGGTATTCTTGTTAATAAACAAGCATAGGCCGGCTTATCGTGTGTCTCTAATCCAAAATACTTAGAAGCTTTACGTATATCATCTTTAGTCCATTTGGTTACAAGAAGCGGACTTTTAACGTCCAACTCTTGTAGAGCCACCATACCTGGTCGATAATCCTTAGTATCGTCATAGTTTGACCCATCCATGACATACTCAAAGCCCAAGCTTTTTGCAGTCTCTTGAATGGTTTTAAATATAACTTTCTTGCAGAGATAACAACGGTCTGACGGATTGTTTATAATCGCTTCATTGATATCTTCAACAACAATTATTTCATGTCTAATTCCAATAGACTTAGCCAATTCCTTTGCTTCTTCTATTTCCCACCTTGGAATGTACGGCGAATCCACTGTGATAGCAAGAGCGTTTTCACCAAGGGCCTTATGAGCTGCATAAGCTAAGAAAGTGCTGTCAACACCACCAGAAAATGCAACCGCAACACTTTTTAGTTCTTTTATAGAATCTGTGAGTTTCTTATATTTACTCTGATTTCCAAATGTAGTATTCATTTTCTACCTCTAATTTCTCGAAGATCATAAGCCAATTTTGGTATGAGTCTTCATCTATGCCTTCAAAACCACATCATAGACTTCACGAATTGAAACCTTGTTCTCACGCGCTATTTTCGAACAATCCTCGTACTCAGGTTTGCTCTTTAAGCAAACATCATTATGATAGAAGTCTTTCACTTGAACAGGTCCAAACTTCGTCATAACTTGACGGTATTGTTTTTTCATCATATGTTTAGTGACTGGGTATTCTCTGACACCCCCTGATGTTGTTTCACTAAAGATGACATTCAAGATTTCATCCCGATCAGCATCTCGAATCAGAATACTCAATTTCACGGCCGGTCGACCTTTTTTCATAATGATAGGAGTCTTATAAACGTCCAGCGCACCCATTTCAAAAAGTCGATCTTCTACGTGGCTGTATAGTTCAGAATTCATATCGTCAATGTTGGTCTCTATCAAATACTGCTCAGCAATCTTCTCTTGCTCATAATTCGCTGGTGACTCAATTTTCTCATCAGCAAATTTTCCAAGATAAACACGAAGCACATTAGGCACTTCCAGCGTTCTTGTACCCAGTCCATAACCGGTCTTCTCAATGATCATGCCGTGGTCATCTGTGTAAGTTTCTACATTCGCTTTAAGAATGGCAGCGCCTGTAGGGGTGGTTGTTTCCTTTTGAACAAGTCCTGTTTTTACAGGTACTCCTAAAAGAATCTCAGTTGTAGCTGGGGCAGGTACCGGAATCTTGCCGTGATCACACATGACGAATCCGCCACCCAATTGAACTGATGATGACATGATTTTATCAACATTTAGAGTGTCCAGACATATTGCTGAACCCACAATATCAACAATGGAGTCTACAGCGCCAACTTCATGAAAATGCACTTCATCCACTGATTTTCCATGAACTTTTGCTTCAGCAACTGCAATTTCATAAAACATATCAATACTGAGTTTTTTGACCCGATCAGACAGATCACTGCTTTCAATCATTTCACGGATTATTTTATAATTTCTGTCATGATGATGGTGATGACCATGGCTCTGCGCATGCACATGATCATGCTTCTCTGTGTGTTCATGTCCGTGATCATGTGAGTGGTCGTGATCGTGACTATGCGTAAGACCATGATCGTGTGCATAATCGTGTCCGTGGTCTTGCTTATCTGCTAAGAGAACATCCACTTTTATACCGCTGATCCCATTTTTCATACCCGATTTAATATCAAGTTTAAATTCCTCATCTATGTTAAGCTTCGATAATTCACTCATTAAATACTCTTGATCAACACCTAGATCAATCAATGCTCCTAAATGCATATCTCCACTGATCCCACAAAAGCAATCATAATATAATACTTTCATTTTTATGCCTCCTCAATTATGTTCAAGTTTATTTTCCAGCTAGACAAACTGGACAAGCCTGCATTGATAACGGCTGTTCTAAATGACAGTCTTCCAGTAAATTCACGTTTTTAAATATCTCTATTGGCTGCCCATCTGCGACAATTTCGCCCTGATGCATAACGATCACTCGATCACAAATTTCAAGTGCCATGTCCATATCATGTGTGGCTATAATCTTTGTTTGCGGTAATTCTTGAAGAAGTCCCATCAAGTTTCGTCTCGCTTTAGGATCAAGACCCGTTGTAGGTTCATCAAGAATTAGGACTTCAGGACGCATCGTAAGCACTGTTGCCAAAGTCACCACACGCTTCTCTCCGCCTGATAATTTGTAAGGCGGCCTGCTTGAAAGATGAAGTGCATCCACACTGCTTAGTGCGTGTTTCACAATTTCGTCAACTTCACTTTCACTCAATCCATAATTTCTTGGTCCGAACGCGACATCTTCATACACTGTTGTCATAAAAAGCTGACTATCCGCATCCTGAAATGCGAATCCGACATTTTGTCGAATCTGTTTTAAGGTTTTCTGACTTAAAGTAACACCATCAATATTGATTGAACCAGCCTCATGTTCATTAAGGCCTACCATCAGCTTCAACAAACTTGATTTTCCAGCTCCATTTGAACCCACAACTCCGATTGTTTCATGCCTATTCACAGTTAGACTTAAACCACGAAAGACAGGCTGGTTGTTTTGATATTTAAAGGTTATATCTTCAATTGAAATTATATTTTCAATTTTGTTTATGCTTTTATTCATCATGTAATCCTCATTGCAATAAATGCACCAAATACCGACATCCAAAATGTTAAATACACACCATCAACAATGTGCAATTTCCTTGAGCTTCCAACAAATGATTGGCCTTCAAATCCTCTTAACTTCATGGACTCATACAAACGAATTGATCGATCTGATGCCCTCAGAAACATTTGTCCCATTAAAGAGCCCCATGCACTGAAGTCTATGGACCTTTGCCCACCAGAACGCATGCTATAGGCTGTGATTGTTCTATCAAGTTCTCCAACCAATATTGTTATATATCGGAACATGAGTAGGAACTGAATTGTTATTATTTGGGGCACCTTTAGTTGACTGAATGCTGAAGCAATCTCTTCAATAGTCGTTGTAGAAACCAGAAGAAGTGCTGCTAACATAGAAAACATTGATTTAATAAACAGTATTAAGAACGACAGCCACCCCGCCGATATAACAATATCACCTGATAAAGCAATGACATTTGTATCTAGAAAAGGATTGAGTATACCTAAACTCGCACCGAAGAATACTGGGATAATCATTTTCTGCCACATTGATCTTATAGGCAAATCTCCTGTTATTAGAACCAAAATGGGATAAACACCGTATAGCAGCAGTACATCAATATCGTATTTCCCAATCGATGCTACACTGACAATATAGACAATTGTAACAAGAAGCTTAACAAGTGAATTAATACGGTTAAGCCATTGATCCCTACGAGCCAGTTCTTCTATGTAATTTATGTTAAAAAGTGCATTGATTAATTTGTTCATTGAATAGCCTCACACAACCTAAATTTTACGAACTTTTCTACGATTAATACTTCTGAACACAAATCCAATTAAGGACACTACCATGAGTGTTATCAGACTGCCTGTAATGCCTGACACACTGGTTCCAATCGTAGCTAAAGTTGAATTTTCAACGGTTTCTTTAAATCCATAATCAGGTAATATCGCTGCTTGATCCTGAATTTCACCAAGGGTATTCGCAATAGTTGAATTCTCAGTTACAGTATGAGCCGATACGTTCTCGATAGACCATTCTAGTCCGTCGGGACTTGATGAGGCGTATTGCGAAAAGAATCCTCCAATGACAAGAGCCACAACAAGTATCACTTGAACTGTTCTTCTAGTTGGACTTTGACCGCGCTTTGAAACTGACCCTTCATTTTTAAAGAAATCAAAATGTAGATCTTCTCTTCGCTCATATAAGTATCCCACCACTGCAGCTGTAACAACACCTTCTACAATACCTATGGCAAGATGAATAGGCTGCATAAAGCTTAGAAATAATCCAATTGGGAGATCTGATCTTCCTGATAGAATTGTTTCAAGCACAACACCTAATGAACCCAACTGGAGACCGATTACACTAGCAGTTATAGCCGCTGCATAAATTTTCATTTTACTCTTGGGCGCTCCATCATTTCTAAATGAAGCCATTGGTTTATAAATGAATGGATAAGCCACATAACATGTGAAAAAACCTAAGTTCATTAAATTACATCCAAATGCCAATAGTCCACCGTCAGCGAAAAATAAAGCTTGTATGAGCAATATACTCCCCATAGTTAGAAATCCAGCATGCGGCCCTAAAAGAATGGCAAGCAGCATACCTCCGCCAATGTGCCCACTTGATCCCGTTCCTGGTATGGCAAAATTGATCATTTGAGATGCAAATACAAATGCTCCAACAACGCCCATATACGGTATTCGTTTTTCAAGTATCTCAGTATCTATTTTCTTTATTGAATGTCTAATAACACCAAAACTTGAAGCCAGCATTGATCCTCCGACCAATGGTGTTATAAGCGCATCACTCATATGCATAATAAGTCTCCTTTAAATGTATAACATGTACTATTTGTATAATACAGTTCTAAAAAACTCAGTACATGCTTCAAGTTTTTCAAATACAACGTCACTTTCCAAGTCACCTTGATTTAAATAGTCATGGACACGTTGAAACATCGTCGCTTTAATTGAATACATCGCCATTTCAATATCTATATCTGTCCTAAACAGAGATTTATCGATGTCTTTGTAGAGCCTGCCAAATAACTCGTCGGTTCTTTTTACTTTTATTTCATGAATGTCCGCCGAAACCAAATCACTCTTCTCAGCCTTACATGATTTCATAAAAGCATAAACCAATGGAAATTCACGCAGTAATATAACGTTTCCTCTCATATTTTGATTCATTCTACTCAAAAAATCTGGATCTAAATGTCCTAAACTCTTCTCAGCGTTTTTAAGTATCATGGTCTCGCAGTATTCAAACAAGTAGAGATATAGCGTCTTCTTATTCTTAAAATAATAAAAAAGTGATCCTTTTGATATGCCCGCAGCTTCAACAAGATGATTCATTGAAGCTTTTTCATATCCACCTTTGAGAAATTCAGTCATTGCTGCATTAATTATGCTCTTTTTCTTTTCCTCATTTAGCGCCTCAAATTTTTCGAACATCTCCATAGTTCAACGCTCCTCTTGCTTAAATTTATAGTTCAGAAACTTAAACATTCCTATAACTGCAAATAACAGATCTATTGACCGATATGGTCAAACTTAGTTTATACAATTTGACCGCATCGGTCAATAGCATAAAAAAACGCATGTAGCTTAAACTGCTTCATACGTTTCATAATCTCTCATTTTCCGTAAATCAAAAAATAAAAAAAGCCAATTAATCGTTAGATTAATTGGCTCTCACATTTAAAGTAAAATTACTTAGTAGTGATGTTTTCTGCTTGAGGGCCTTTAGGACCTTCAGCAAGTGTGAAAGTTACTTCTTCGCCTTCTTCAAGCGTCTTGTAACCATCTTTGTTGATTTGTGAGAAGTGAGCAAATACGTCTTTGCCGTCTTCACCTGTAATAAAACCAAAACCTTTTTCTGCGTTAAACCACTTTACTGTACCGTTCATCATAATAATATCCTCCAAAAATTTTATTTCCTTAAAAGTACACTGTAAAAAATCCATTTGGAAACACAAACGTTTCCGAGTCAATAAAATTTCAGCGAGTACCATGCATGAACTGCACGTTTTATGTCATCTCTAATACTTTATTTAAATGTTTTCTACTTTTTCTTTAAGGTTCTACAGAATCATAACATGCATATAATAATAATGCAACTGTTTTTAGAAGTTTTCTTAAAAATACTTTAACTCAACTGGCACCCTTCACTGTAAAAAAGACCTTACTCCTTATTAGAATATGGTCTTTTTTGCAGTGTTGACAAATATGCCATCTGATTATAAAATTAGCGGATGGAATTCGAATAGGAGACTAAATTTATGACTACTTTTAAAGATTTAAATATAAGTGATGATATTATTGCAGGACTTGCAGTGGAAAACATTGTTGAGCCTACAAGCATCCAAAAAGAAGCAATTGCGCTTGCTCTTGAAAACAAAGACTTAATTGCCGAGGCTATCACTGGCAGTGGTAAAACACTCGCATACGTACTTCCGGCATTTGAAAGAATTGATGTGAACTCAAAAGAACTTCACACAATTATTCTGGCACCAACACACGAACTGGTTGTTCAAATTAATAATGTAATCAAAGCCCTTGCTAAGAACTCAGGTCGCGCTGTACGCTCAACAACGATCATTGGGCAAGTAAATATTAAGCGTCAAGTTGAAGCTCTTAAAAAGAAGCCTCACATCATTGTGGGCACACCAGGCCGTATTCTTGAGCTCATTAAGATGAAAAAACTTAAAGCACACCAGACAAAGACAATTGTTATTGATGAAGCTGATAAGATGCTTTCTGATAGCAATATACAATCTGTTAAAGACGTCATAAAACCAACGCTTCGAGAACGTCAAATCATGGTTTTCTCTGCTTCTATTCCACAAGACTCTGTGAATCGTGCAGTTGAAATTATGAAGGACCCAACACTGGTTAATATCACTGAAGAAAAAATCAATAGTGATATCGAACACCTTTGTGTGGTTGCTGAGCGCCGAGATAAAATTGATGTTCTTAGAAAACTGATTCATGCTACGAAACCAAAAAAGACGATCGTCTTCATTAATAGAAATGAACGTATTCAAGAAGTTGCACTTAAGCTTACCCATCATAAAATCAAAGCAGTTGGCATCTACGGCAACTCTACGAAGGCTGAAAGAAAAGCAATGCTTGACGCTTTCAGAAGTGGTAAAGCAACAGTTCTTGTAGCATCTGACTTGGTTGCACGTGGGCTTGATTTACGAGATATCACGCATGTCATTAATCTTGACATTCCTGAAAATCTGAATGAGTATACACACCGTGCTGGTCGTACAGGCCGTGCAGGCAAAAGCGGTACAGCTATTACGATTGTAACCGATCGTGAAATTGCCACACTCATTCAAATCCAGAATCTCACCGGCATTGAATTCGAGGCTAAAGAAGTTCGCGAAGGCAAGCTTGTTGAACCAGTACAAGAAGATTAATAACCAAAAGGAAGTGATTCTTGTTGATATCACTTCCTTTTTTTATATGCATTTTCTCATAGTTCACTATTTATTTGCTTTGAAATTCAATGACAAATGTACGTCCTTCCTGTAGGTCTTCAAATGACAATGATCCTGTCAAAACGCCATCACTCAATATGGCTTGTAATACGAACAGATCGTCATTTAAATACGTACCACCTGGCAGTACCTCTTGTGGTGTAATGCTATACTTCGGCCTAAATACATCTGAGTCCTCAGGGTCAGATGATGTATCTTCAATTTTCACAATCTGAACACCGTCGACATAGACATCTTCGGACTGAGTCCGAATATATCTATTGATAGCATATATCGTACTGCCATCTCTATAATTGAGTATTAAAGGATCTTCACCAAACATTACAAATGCCCACCCAGGCATATCAAACTCGACAGGCTCCATGTAATCAGACTCAGGAGCGTTTCCTTTAGAAAATATAATATACCCTCCAGTATAATCGTCTTTGATGTCGAGTGCATAGTACCCCTTTATAGTATCAGAAACTACAGCATCGTCCGTTCCTGTATCTGATGGCTGAGAGTCTACTTCATTGTCTTCAATAAATCCATCCATATAATCCGATACAAGCGAACTCAATTCATCAATAACATCTCCATCATCTTGCATTTGAAGTGTCTCCACTTTCTGAATTGAGAATGAGTAGACAACTTTCATGGTTTCGTCTTCACTATTTCGTTCATAATACCCTTCTATTCTAAAAGGATCACTCTCTGTGTCAACAATGGCTTGGATAAACTCTCTTGATCCATTTTCCCGCGTAGTATCACCTAGTATTTGGTCATACTCTCCACCAAAAATTATCGTAACATCTTCTTCAAGTGTACTTGGTTTTCGCATGATCCATCGACCATCATACACATCATCTTTGGCAATTGTAACGCGTATCGGGAACTGTAAATCTTCAACAAGATTTAGAAGATCCTCAGGGTTCTCTCCCATACCGATCGCAATTTCCTCAATCTGCATAATCCCAGAATAATCACCTTCGAATTCATCTGCTGTAAAGCTTGAATCTATGGCATTAATTAGAAAAACACCCACACCTATAAACAAAAGTATCACTAGACTAGCGAAAATCAGGCCTATTTTTAAAACTTTTCTACATCCACCACTGTTGTTTTCCTTATTCTTTTTAGCCAATTTGGTTTTATCCGCTTTTTTATGTTCGAATGGATCATATTGGACATGTTCTTGAACAATATCATCTTCTATGTAACCTAAGTCATCATTCACGGAATCACGACTGGAAACAGGTGCACCACATGATGTGCAAAACCGACCATTCCCATCTAATGGATTCCCACACGACGTACAAAATTTGCTCATACACTTCTCCCTTCACAATGATTAAAGGATCTATAAACTGTATTTGTTCCATTTTTTTACCCTATAGCATGATGCTAAATCAGCAGTGCCTGAAGTTTCAGTCCAAATTAATCCATTATCAATTTGATTCAAGGTTCCTCAAGTCCACGCTCTAGTGTGTTACAATGAGTCAAATCTAATTCTTAAGGAGAACATTATGGAATATACAGCAAAAAAATTCGCAGACCTTAACATCCACGAACTTTATGAAATTTTACGTGTTCGAAATGAAGTGTTTGTCGTTGAACAAGCTTGTATTTATTTAGATTTAGATGATAAAGACCAAAACGGCTATCATCTTTATTATAGTGATCATGGAAAAATTCAAGCTTACTTACGCATATTAGAAAAAGGCCAAACTTTTGATGAAATATCCATCGGCCGCGTTTTGGTAACACAACAAGCCCGAGGTTCTGGGCTGGCTCGTGAGTTAATGATCAAAGCCATTTCCTACATTACTCATGACCTTAACGAAAAAACAATTCGCATTTCAGCGCAAGAATATCTACTTGAGTTTTACCTCAGCTTAGGATTTAAACAAGTGTCTGAAGTATACCTAGAAGATGATATTCCTCATATTGAAATGCTCTTTAATTCAGAATCAAAATAAAAAAAGGTCTTGGTTTTCACCAAGGCCTTTATATTACTCTAATCATCTTCACCATACTTATCATGAATTTCTTTAAAATCCCTATTAATAAATTTTGAAATTATGATCTCGTCAATTTCGCTTAATGTCTTCAAATCTTCTCTGAATACATAAACATGCTCTCCGACAATATCCAATCTATTCAGGTTCTTACCATGTTTTTGGTCTGCCGCCCTCAGATTTCTCGGATGTCCATCCAATTTCTCTTGTAGAGAAATGAATCCTGAGTCATTATCATCATTTTCTGATTTTTGACACTGATACTCTTCAAGGTTAAGGGACATGTATTGTTGCAAGTAAGATATATCCGTTCTTACGTCTTGATCATTGATCTTTTCTATAACAAAGAGCCCTTTCTTGTTTTGTTCAAGTTTGTACACGGGCACTTCTTTGGTGTTTTTACTCAAGAATTTTTTCAATGACTGCTTTGATAGGTCAGGCTTCAACATAATTGAAATAAACGCAACTTCAGCATCTTTTGCAGGTACAAATCGCTTTATATAGTCGTTGTTTTCAATGTACTTCTCTATTTTAGTTTTATTAATTTGAATGCTTGTCTTCACACACTCCACAAATCCATCTTCGACGAGATATAGTCCTGAATACTTACCCAGTGCATTCATATAAAGATTGAATAATTTCATATCGTGCTTAGTTTCTTTTTTCAAATTAATGGATTTGAATGACTTCATGCTTGTATACTTAAATTCTGTATTAAATGTTAACTCTCGAAATTCAGGTTTTTTAATTCGATTTCCTGTCATTTTCGTCCCTGGAGGCAAGTCATTAAATATGTCGTCAAGATTCAATGACTTCGTCGTTTCATTCACTACAAACTCATTTTGATCATTGAACATACTGATACCCACATTCATACCCGTCGATACAGTACGAACCGTCGGTATTTTACTATAATCAAATACCCAATTGGCCTTTTTAAGCTGTGCGTATCTCATATTTACACTGTAATCATGAGCCACCATGACCATCATGAGAACCACTAGACTCCCTGGTCCAGTAAACATGAAATAAGGCGCTACACCAATACCGGCAAAATAAAGTAACGTTAATAGCGTTAAACTCGCACCATAAGATATTAATGTTATTTTCCTAAAAATTCTAATCTTATCGTCAATATTGCGAACATATTTCGTCCCGCTGCCTACAGTAGTCTCGGCGCTGCTATAGTAATGAATCAAACCCATATCAATTGTCGCAACAATAGACGACAAAAACAAGGCAATTAAAATGCCCTGTATTGGTTTCGTCATATCAATAGAAATCATATAGAGTACAAATTGCAGTGCATTGACACTCACATGACTTCTAATATTCCCAACTCCCACAGTATAAAGTAACTCTGTATTCATACAATCACCCTTTTTTTCTTCTGATATTCATAATTACCCGCTGATGAAATGCTTTATTCACTGAGTGTTCCCATTTTTAAGATATATTTGGTAATTCACTGTATTAAGGATAATAAAACGAGATACGATTTGTTCCTCATTCTCTATATTAACAAAATTAATCAATAAAAACTTGATTTCTCCCATTTTCCTAGCTTTTATATAATAATTTGTCTACTTCAATTTCATCCGCTTATTTATATACATTCTTTCATCCGCACGGTGCATGACATTCTCAGCAGTTTTGTCATGATGATTACACTCCGCAACGCCATATGAAAAATCAGCAGTAGCTACAAATTCATGCATCTTTTCCAATACTTCTGGACGAATGCTGTCGATAAGAATTTGAACGCCCGCATAATCTGTATCTGGACAAATTAAAACAAACTCATCTCCGCCCCAACGACCAAATGCATCAATTAATCTCACGCGTTCCTTAATAACGTTAGCGAACACTTGAAGCACTTTATCCCCCATATCATGACCGTATGTATCATTGATATCTTTAAAGTGATCTAAATCAAGCATAGCTACTGAAAATACAGCACCCGATCTTTGATATCGTTCAAATTCACTCTGAAGTGACTTGTCACAACATCGTCTATTAAGTACTCTTGTAAGTGCATCTATTTCAGAGTAGAATCTAAGTTCTTTATTTAAACACAGGATCTCAAGATCTTTCTCTATCGACTGTTTAAACTCCCGGAGTATCATTTTGAAATCTTCACTATAGATATTTTGCTTGTCATCTAGGACGCACAAAGTCCCATAAAATTCGCCATCTGGCCACTTTAGCGGGACGCCATAATAAGAAATCATATTAAGTAGTACATCAGGATTGTCTTTCCAAATTTCTGTTTGAAGCGCATCTTCGACCACAAGCTCGCTATCAGTTCCAATAACGGTTTCACAATACAATCCATGTCCAAGCTTGTCGTTTCCGCCCACAGCATATGGATTTTCTCTATTCGTATTTTTTAAGAAAACTTCCATACTTTCTTCTGTAATCCGCATAATGAGTCCTGTCGGAACATCAATTATTTTGGAAAATAGGTTCAGTATCCTTTGCCATTTTTCAATGAATTCGACATGAACTTCAGGCTTATCCTCACCTGTAATACTAACAGTTTTGGTTATAGACTTTCCACGTAGTGTTACCTCGGCCTTTTTCATATAAATCGACTCCTTGTACATATTTCTGGTATATTAGCCTATTCCCATATGTTATTGATATCCAAATCGAGTGCAGTATAACAGAAAGGAATCATGAGATGCATCCATCACTTGATTCCTTCTAAGATCATTTCATTATGCATATTTTACTCAAGCTTCATCCCTAATCCTGATTCAACACAACTCTCTGAGTTGGATAAGCCAAGTTAATATTGTCTTCTTTGTTGATTGTTTTTAGTATATCTGTCCAGATATGATCTACCGTCGTCCGTCTAGCTTTTGGCTTACATAGATATCTCACGGTTAACTGAACCCCATGATCTACAACATCCATATAAACTATCGGTGTCAATTTTTTATAATAAATCATATATTTTCTTGAAGCCTTTTTTAGTTTTTCATCCACTTGGAGTGTTTGATGATTCGCATGTTCCATGATTATATCTGTCAGCATTGATTTTGCCAGCTGCCAATCCGACTCAAAAGTAATGACCACATTAATCTCATTCCAGATATGTTCAAAACCTGCTGAATAATTGGCCAATGACTCAGTCATCACCTTATGATTTGGTACATGAATGATCCGACCAGTACTCTGATCATGATCCACCCAGTTTCCAATCTCCATGATTGTAAACTGGAATATTCTAAGATCGATTACGTCACCACTTAAGTCTCCAATTTGGATACGATCTCCCACCATAAATGGTTTCCGCGATATTATAAACAACCATGCTGCAATACTTGTCAAAAGGTCCTTTAAGGCAATTGCAATACCCGCAGACACAAGCCCCAGGAACGTGGTTAGTGACATAAAATCCTTCGACCAAATTAGTATCAGAAGCAAGAATGAAATAAAAAACAACGTGTATGTTGTTACTTTTTTATAACGATGATACACCTGCACTTCATCAATATAAGTATGCAACAATCTGTGAATAACCCTTCTAAGCAACCAACTGATCGTGATAACAATGATCGTTGCTATAAGCTGACCTGTATTCGGAAATACTTGAATCATAGCTGTGAACTGGTCCATTAATTATGTCCTCTCTGATACGATTTTTAATGGTTATAAATTCTGATCATAAACCTTGCGAATTTCACCAATTTCTTGACAGAAGGCATCGACCACAACAGGGTCAAAATGATGCCCTTTTGACTCCTCAATAATTTCCATTGCTTTATCAAAAGTAAATGCTTTTTTATAAACCCGTTCCGAAGTGAGTGCGTCAAATACATCAGCAATCGCAACAATCCGTGCAACAAGTGGTATTTCTTCTCCTCGAAGTTTGTATGGATACCCTGACCCATCAAATTTCTCATGATGGAATTTCACGATTTGTTCAGCAACTTTATAAAAATCAGATTCGAACATTCCAAAATCACTACGAAGTTCTGAGAATATTTCACCGCCGATGGTCACATGTGTTTTCATGATTTCCCATTCCTCACTTGTTAATTTCCCAGGCTTTTTAAGTATATCATCTGGAATCCCAACTTTACCAATATCATGTACAGAAGCATGACGTTCAATTTCGAGTATCATACGTCTATCCATTGGATGTGAGCTTAACTGCATTTTCCTTATGCCTTCAGCTACTATTGTTGAATATCTCACCATACGAAGAATATGATCACCGGTTTCATTGTCTTTACGATCCACAAGTTTTGCAAAAGTGGTGGTCATTTTGGACAATACAACCTTTAACAGATAAGATCGGTTCAACGACCCTTTAATTTCATAAATTATTTTTGATGCAAATCTCAAATGCTCTTCTGTGAAATTGTTTTTCTTCTTCGAACTCAAGAAAACGAATCCAAACACCACATTGTTAGAAACAAGTGGTATGGTCATATTTGACTTTATACCTTCGCTGGCTATTAATCTTAGCGATACACTTTCCGGATTCTCTCTTAAAGTTTTTGTAATATCATTATTGTATAAACCTTTATGATTATGAAGATGTTTTTTCAACGATGTTGTCTCGGTCTTAACTTCGTAGCCAGTGCCTAATTTTAGATTGTCATATCTTGCAACTCCATATTCTGCAACAATATAGCCACGCCTATAATCAACAAATGCAATCCCAATACGGTCAATATCAAGCAGTACATTCACCCGATCAAATAGCGTGTCCAGAATGTCATCCATGAGATATGTTTGACTGACTAAATCTTTGAATTCAATGGACATACGCTGTTCAGCAAACAATTTTTCCACTGTACTATAGATTTCTTGTTCTTCAAGAAAAAATGGCTTTTCCGATACTATCTTTTCTATATCATAGTCATGCTCTCCAAGTTGATTGTACGTTCTTGAAATGAATTTAAAATCTTTACGCAACACTCTGTATACGACAAAAGTCATTAACACTATGAGGCCAAGAACTGTGTAGATCAGTCCATTATAAATTTGAATATAACGACGTCTGATATTGTCAGTGTATGAAAAATAGACACTATGTAACTCTTTCAAATTCTTAAGTATCGATTCATAACTAACTTCTAATTCAGTAACCGCAGCCTGATTTCTAATAATCGGAACAGAGAACTCACGACTCATAAGTTTGTTCATTTCTGCAATTTCATCTTTAATATTCTGAAGTTTCTCGTTTAGTTCCTTTTTTTCCCTTGAGTTAAGCTCATACGAAATGATTTCATAACTCTCAAACTCCAATTTCCCAGCCAAATCCGAGACAATTTGAAGTCTATTTTCAAAAGCAACTTTCGTTCGACTATATGCGGCTTCCATGACAACAAACGTAGAATCATCGTCTATGGCTACACCTGATATATTATCAAACACACGAATCGACAAGCCGTTTTCATTCATATTAAAACTTAAGTCATCAATAATTTGCTCATTCTTATTTAACATTTCAAACGCATTATTGGTTTGTACATTGATACCAAGTGTTAGCAACACAATTACTATAACTACAACAATCATTAGTCGACCTAGAGTTTTAAAGCTATTCATAAGTCCTCCCATAAACTGTATTCTTAGCTAACCGTATTACAGTTTTACCCCTTTGATGCACAAAGGTCACTTCTTTTCATTCGTTATTTTATTAATTTCATCTCTGTAATTTTTTGACTTTAATTAGATTAAATACAAATAGACTGAACTGAATACCTAAAATAATAGTACATATATATTCAACCTAAACTATACTAAATACTTAAAAAGGATTTGATGGCTATGATTACATTATTCAAAGATCGAAACAAGCAAGTCCACGAACTGACTGAAAAAATGGCTCATTCTAATTTTGATGTATTTTTACACGAAAAGAACCTTAATCCACAAAGCAGAGCAATGTATAGATTACTTATAAAATGGCGCTCCTTCCTCTCTGATTACCTCAGTGTAATTAAGACAACTGAGAGTATCGGTTTAGGGCTTGAGACCCGAATATCAGAGATTACAGAGATCACAGATGGAATCAATCGAGCCATTGGAGAACTTACAGACGGAAATTCGAATGTCAGTGAGCAAATCGTTAAAATTTCTGATCAAATCTTTAAAAACACTGAATTCATATTAGATATCGAAACGGCTATTGTTGAGATTAAATCCAAAAGCGAAGATTCACTCTCACTATTAAACCAAGGTCAGCAACAAATTAAACTTCAAGAGGATATGACTCAAGACACAATCAAAACATTTGACGGTATAAAATTCGAAGTTGAGGAATTGAATGCATCCGCGTCAAAAATCACCTCTGTGGTTGATATCATCAATGGGATCACAGAACAAACCAATTTACTTGCACTCAACGCCAGTATTGAAGCAGCGCGTGCAGGAGATGCAGGTCGCGGATTTTCCGTTGTTGCTGATGAAATCAGAAAATTATCTATATCATCAAGAGAATCAACGGAAACCATATCTATTCTCATTAATGAAATCAGGGGCAAAATTGATGTTATTTCAAATAATGTGTCCAAAAACGAACACATAATCAGTGATCAAAAAGAATCGATTATAAATACGTCTGATGC
>Ga0209379_10001405_pt1 | contig 15887 bp, 13 predicted proteins | sample tdDd001_FD_187124 | JGI IMG/M metagenome (GOLD analysis project Ga0209379, IMG submission 187124) | Marine sediment microbial communities from the Atlantic coast under amendment with organic carbon and nitrate - tdDd00.1 (SPAdes)... | ecosystem: Environmental > Aquatic > Marine > Coastal >...
GCGCCATACGCAGGTTGTGCGATGGGTGAATACTTCCGCGATCGCGGTGAAGATGCACTGATTGTTTATGATGATCTATCTAAGCAAGCGGTAGCTTACCGTCAGATCTCTCTACTACTAAAACGTCCACCAGGCCGTGAGGCATTCCCAGGTGATGTATTCTACTTACACTCACGTCTACTAGAGCGTGCTGCTCGAGTAAGTGAAGAGTACGTAGAAAAATTCACTAACGGTGAAGTGAAAGGTAAGACTGGTTCTCTAACAGCTCTTCCTATCATTGAAACTCAAGCAGGTGACGTTTCAGCATTCGTACCGACTAACGTAATCTCGATTACCGATGGTCAGATCTTCCTACAAACTGAGCTATTCAACGCGGGTGTACGTCCAGCTGTTGACCCAGGTATCTCAGTATCTCGTGTAGGTGGTTCAGCGCAAACGAAAATCATCAAGAAGCTATCTGGCGGTATCCGTACTGCACTAGCTCAGTACCGTGAACTAGCGGCATTCGCACAGTTCTCTTCTGACCTTGATGAGGCGACAAAGAAACAGCTAGACCACGGTCAAAAAGTTACAGAACTAATGAAGCAGAAGCAGTACGCTCCAATGTCTGTATTTGACCAAGCACTAGTTATCTTTGCGGCAGAGCGCGGCTATTTAGCAGATGTTGAACTAAGCAAACTGCTAGATTTCGAAGCGGCCCTACTATCGTACGCTCGCGGTCAATACGCTGAATTTGCAGCTGAGATCGACAAGACGGGTGCATACAACGATGAAGTTGAAGCGCAGCTTAAGAAGCTGACGGACGACTTCGTAGCAACCCAAACTTGGTAATAGGTCGGTGGCAGTCTCTGCCACCAACTAATGGAGAGTAACGATGGCCGGCGCAAAAGAGATACGTAATAAAATCGGTAGTGTTAAAAGCACACAGAAAATTACGAAAGCGATGGAAATGGTAGCAGCTTCAAAAATGCGTCGTTCTCAAGATGCAATGGAAGCTTCTCGTCCATACGCTGAAACAATGCGTAAAGTGATCGGTCACGTGGCAAACGCGAACCTAGAGTACCGTCATCCGTACCTAGAAGAGCGTGAAGCTAAGCGAGTTGGTTACATCATCGTTTCTACAGACCGTGGCCTGTGTGGCGGCTTGAACATCAACGTGTTCAAAAAAGCTGTAACAGACATGCAGGCTTGGAAACAGAAAGGTGCTGAAGTTGAACTAGCAGTCGTTGGTTCTAAAGCAACAGCATTTTTCAACAACAGTGGCGCGAAAGTAGCTGCTCAGGTTTCTGGTCTGGGTGACCACCCAAGCCTAGAAGACCTTATCGGTTCTGTAAGCGTAATGCTGAAGAAATACGATGAAGGTGAATTGGACCGTCTGTATGTAGTGTTCAACAAATTTGTGAACACCATGGTTCAAGAACCAACGATCGATCAATTGCTACCTTTGCCTAAATCAGATAGCGAAGAGATGCAGCGTGAGCATTCATGGGATTACATCTATGAGCCTGAACCAAAACCTCTACTAGATACACTTCTAGTGCGTTATGTAGAGTCTCAGGTTTACCAGGGTGTAGTTGAGAACCTTGCTTGTGAGCAAGCGGCTCGAATGATTGCGATGAAAGCTGCAACGGATAACGCCAGCAACCTGATTGAAGACTTAGAACTTGTGTACAACAAAGCCCGTCAGGCTGCGATTACACAAGAACTGTCGGAAATCGTTTCAGGTGCTGCAGCGGTTTAAGCTTAGGTAAAACGAAATAGTTTAGAGGATTAACGATGGCTACAGGTAAGATCGTACAGATCATCGGTGCGGTAGTCGACGTAGAGTTCCCACAGAGCGAAGTACCTAGTGTATATGACGCTCTAAACGTTACGGACTCAAAAGAGCGTCTAGTTCTTGAAGTTCAGCAACAGCTAGGCGGTGGCGTAGTTCGTTGTATCGTAATGGGTAGCTCTGATGGTTTACGTCGTGGAGTTGAAGTTGTAAATACTGGCGCTCCAATTTCAGTACCAGTAGGTACTAAGACCCTTGGTCGTATCATGAACGTACTTGGTGATGCGATTGATGAGTGTGGTGAGATCGGTGCAGAAGAGACTTACTCTATTCACCGTGAAGCACCAAGCTACGAAGAGCAATCTAACGAAACTGCTCTACTAGAAACTGGCGTTAAAGTAATCGACCTGGTTTGTCCATTCGCTAAGGGTGGTAAAATCGGTCTATTCGGTGGTGCAGGTGTAGGTAAGACCGTTAACATGATGGAACTTATCAACAACATCGCACTACAACACTCTGGTCTTTCTGTATTCGCAGGTGTAGGTGAGCGTACTCGTGAGGGTAACGACTTCTACTTCGAAATGCAGGAAGCTGGCGTTGTAAACGTAGAGAAGCCAGAAGAATCGAAAGTAGCGATGGTTTACGGTCAGATGAACGAGCCACCAGGCAACCGTCTTCGTGTTGCACTGACTGGTCTAACAATGGCAGAGCGTTTCCGTGACGAAGGTCGTGACGTTCTACTGTTCGTTGATAACATCTACCGTTACACGCTAGCAGGTACAGAAGTATCAGCACTTCTAGGCCGTATGCCTTCTGCGGTAGGTTACCAGCCTACACTAGCAGAAGAGATGGGTGTTCTACAGGAGCGTATCACGTCAACTAAGCAAGGTTCTATCACGTCTGTACAGGCGGTATACGTACCTGCGGATGACTTGACTGACCCGTCTCCAGCAACAACGTTCGCGCACTTAGATGCAACGGTTGTACTTAACCGTAACATCGCTGCAATGGGTCTATACCCAGCGATCGACCCACTAGATTCGACGTCTCGTCAGCTTGACCCTCTAGTAGTAGGTCAAGAGCACTACGACACAGCTCGTGGCGTTCAGCAGACACTTCAGCGTTATAAAGAGCTGAAAGACATCATCGCGATTCTAGGTATGGACGAGCTATCTGAAGAAGATAAGCAAGTTGTATCTCGTGCACGTAAGATTGAGCGTTTCCTAACTCAGCCTTACCACGTAGCGGAAGTATTTACTGGCGACCCAGGTGTTTACGTACCTCTTAAAGAGACTCTACGTGGCTTCAAAGGTCTTCTAGCTGGTGATTACGATGACATTCCAGAGCAAGCGTTCATGTACTGCGGTACTATCGACGATGCTATCGAGAATGCTAAGAAGCTATAAGGCTAACTAGGAGGCGATATGGCAGCAATAACCTTTCACCTAGACGTAGTAAGCGCTGAAAAGAAAATCTTTTCTGGCCTTGTTGAAACGTTTCAGGTGACCGGTAGCGAAGGTGAGCTTGGTATTTTCCATGGCCACACGCCGCTGCTGACCGCTATTAAGCCTGGTATGGTGCGTATTGTTAAGCAGCACGGCCACGAAGAAATTATTTATGTTTCTGGTGGTATGGTAGAAGTTCAGCCTGGTACAGCGACTGTACTGGCTGATACCGCTATCCGTGGTGAAGAACTAGACGCAGCGAAGGCAGAGGAAGCTAAACGTCGTGCTGAGGAGAATATCCAGAATCAGCATGGCGATATGGACTTCGCTCAAGCGGCCAGTGAACTGGCTAAAGCCATTGCTCAGCTACGAGTTATCGAGCTGACAAAACAGCGTCGTTAATCAACAACGTTGTTTTGATAAGTGATAAAGGCGGTCGTAAGACCGCCTTTTTGCTTATTTTTTAACGGAAATTTTTCCTAATCAATTAACTAATCTAAGATTAGTGTCTAAAATACCCCTCAGATTTAGAACAACGTCCAATAGGTAACTCAATGAAATTTAGCGCGGTCATTCTCGCGGCGGGTAAAGGCACTCGCATGTATTCTAATAAGCCAAAAGTGCTGCATACGCTAGCGGGCAAACCAATGGTTAAGCATGTTATCGATACTTGTAACGGCTTAGGCGCGCAAAACATTCATTTAGTCTATGGTCATGGTGGCGATCAAATGCAAGCTGAGCTTGCCGGTGAAACGGTAAACTGGGTTCTGCAGGCGGATCAGCTAGGTACTGGACACGCAGTTGATCAGGCATCACCACAATTTGAAGATGATGAAAAGATCCTGGTTCTTTACGGTGATGTACCTCTTATCTCAGAAGAGACCATTGAAAGCCTGCTGGATGCACAGCCAACAGGCGGTATCGCGCTGTTAACCGTCGTGCTTGATAATCCAATGGGTTATGGCCGTATCGTGCGTCGCAATGGCCCTGTTGTTGCCATCGTTGAGCAGAAAGATGCGACTGAAGAGCAGAAGCTGATCAAAGAGATTAATACTGGTGTAATGGTTGCTACTGGCGGTGATCTTAAGCGTTGGTTATCTGGCCTGAACAACAATAACGCTCAGGGTGAATACTACTTAACGGATGTAATCGCAGCGGCTCACGATGAAGGTCGTGCGGTAGAAGCTGTTCATCCGGTAAACCCAATTGAAGTAGAAGGCGTTAACGACCGTGCTCAGTTAGCTCGTCTAGAGCGTGCTTTCCAGTCGATGCAGGCACAAAAGCTACTAGAGCAGGGCGTAATGCTACGTGATCCCGCGCGATTCGACCTGCGCGGTGAGCTTCAGTGTGGTATGGACTGTGAAATTGACGCTAACGTTATTATCGAAGGCAATGTATCGCTGGGTGATAACGTAGTAATTGGTACTGGCTGTGTACTTAAAGACTGTGAAATTGACGACAATACGATTGTTCGCCCTTACAGTGTGATTGAAGGTGCGACAGTTGGTGAAGAGTGTACTGTTGGTCCATTCACTCGTCTTCGTCCTGGTGCAGAACTGCGTAACGATGCTCACGTCGGTAACTTTGTCGAAGTTAAGAATGCTCGCATTGGTGAAGGCTCTAAAGCGAACCATCTTACTTATCTGGGTGATGCAGAAATTGGTCAGCGTACGAATGTAGGTGCTGGCGTGATCACGTGTAACTACGACGGTGCTAACAAGTTTAAAACTGTGATTGGTAACGATGTGTTTGTTGGCTCTGATTGTCAGCTGGTGGCACCAGTAACGATTGCTGATGGCGCTACAGTTGGCGCAGGTACCACGTTGACCAAAGATGTTGCTGAAGGTGAGTTAGTCATCACTCGTGCGAAAGAGCGCAAAATATCTGGTTGGCAACGTCCGGTTAAACAAAAATAACCTAACCAACAGAATATAAAAAGCCGCTATTTGATAGCGGCTTTTTTGCATTCAGATGACTAGTGACTCGGTACTTCAATACGCTTTTCTAGCCAGCGTACTGCTTGGGAAACAATCAATATCAATACTAAGTACTCGAGGACAAGGAAAGTATAGATCTCTAAAGGTAAGTACTCATTAACCACCAGCTCATTGGCTCGGCGGGTCAAATCACTCAGCCCGATGACACTGACCAGCGAGCTCATTTTAAGAATGTAGACGAACTGGTTGCCAAGAGGTGGCAGGATTTGTCGAAATGCCTGAGGAAGAATCACTAAACGCATTTTCTGCCAATAGTTCAAACCAAGTGCTTCCGCCGCTTCATGTTGCCCACGGTTAATCGCCTGGATCCCACCTCGAAAAACTTCTGCCATAAAAGCACTTTCTGCAATCGTCAACGCAATCACACCTGCCCAGAAATGATTCAAGCTCACATCCAGTAAGGTTGGCATTCCGTAGTACACCCAAAGCAGCAGGACTAAGACCGGAATTGAGCGGATTGACTCAACATAGATACGATTAATCGCTCTCAGAGGTTTTAGTGGTGATAGAGCTGGCAAAGAAACTATAAAGCCCAGAGTCATGGCTAATACCATACTCAGCAGCGAAACCTGTATCGTGTCACTAAATCCAGCGACTAAGAATTTAAGGTTGGTTTGGCCTTGTTCAGTAGTGGGATCTAATACATACCAGCCCCATTGATAATCGGAGCAGCCAGTCAGGAGCAGGACGGAAATAATCGATAAATAACGAGAAGTCACATTACACCTTGTATTGACTAATAAAATTCCTTTGTTGCTGCTATGTTATCAAATGAATCGACATTAAGCGTAACTACTTTAGGGATTTATAGAATGAAGAAATATATCTTAGCACTTGGAATGTGCTTACTGTCTGTTGGTCAGGCTATGGCTGAAACAAGCCGACTGCACGATATTCTTGATAAAGGTGTCTTGCGTGTCGGAACGACAGGCGATTGGAACCCAATGACTATGAAGGATCCAGCAACGAACAGCTATCGTGGTTTTGATATCGATGTCACCACTGAACTGGCTAAAGATTTAGGTGTAGAAGTCGAATACGTTGCCACTGACTGGAAGACTCTGGTTAACGGTATCACGGCCAACAAGTATGACATTACTGGTAGTGCTTCGCTGAATATGTCGCGTGCTAAAGTTGCAGGTTACAGCCAGCCTTATTTTTATCTGGCTTTTGTTCCTGTGGTGCAGAAAAAGGATTTAGCAAAGTTCTCTGACTGGGGGGATTTCGATAAGGCTGAAGTTAAAGTTGCAGCGACTTTGGGTACAGTTCAAGAGAAGATGGTTAAAGAATTCTTCCCATCGGCACAACATATTGTCATTGAAGCGCCAGCTCGAGACTTTCAAGAGTTGCTCGCTCGCCGTGCTGATGTCTCTGTTACCTCAAACGTAGAAGCGGCAACGCTGGTGGAGAAATTTAAACAACTGGCTATTGTTCCGGTTAAAGAACCACGTAAACCTACACCAATTGCGATGCTGTTACCGCAAGATGACCAAGTGTGGATTAACTACCTGAACCACTGGGTTGAACTGAAGAAAACGCAAGGCTTCTTTAAACGCACCGCCGAAAAGTGGGGCCTGAAGAGTTTGTAATTACTTACTATAAAAAGAGCCGCACAGAGCGGCTCTTTTTATTATCGATTATTCGTCACTGACAACGCGTGCATTGTCTGGAGTGGTAAAGTGCTGAGACAGCTCACGGTTAGAAATGATATAACCTGCCCACAGACCACCCATACAGATGATGATGGCAATACCTGTTACGAACTGAGCCTGACTTGCCATCGCAGCAACCAGAGCACTCGATAGGCTGCTTACACAAATTTGGACACTGTTCTGCAGACCCGCTGCAGTTGCAGGGCTCTGTTTTGCACTGGCTAGTGCGCGGTTTACTACGATTGGGTAAAGAGCACCGTTAGCGACAGCAATCAAACAGAATGGCGCCAGAATTGGCCAGATTGAACTCAGTTGCCATTGTGAAGCGATAAAAATCAGCAGAGAGGCGACACTAAACAAGCCAATTAGCTGGCGAAGTACTTTCTCATCACCAAATTTTTTCACACCGACTTTGCCAAGGTAACCACCAGCCATAAAGGCGATTGTTTGTGGAATAAAGCTCAGACCGATATCTTTCGCTTCATAGCCTAGCTGAGCCATGATTTCAGGCATACCTGTCAGATAAGCAAAGAATGCTGCCGAAGCCGTAGCAAACATAAATACGTTACCCAGATAAGTTTTTGAGCCCAGCAGTGCTTTGATGTCGCTAGAAACGCTGGTTTGCTTAGCTTCAACTTGCTCGTTGCGCTGCATCATTGTCGCAGCAACCAGAACAACACCAACCGCAGTCAGAGTGAAAAAGATACTGTGCCAGCCAAAGCTATCCGCAAGCAGAACGCCTAACTGAGGCGCCAGAGCTGGAGACAGCGCAACTAAAGGCATGATTGTGGCAAAGATCTGTTGGCTACTGCTTGAGTAGCGCTTGATAACCATTGCCTGCCAGATAACAGCAGGAGCACAAACACCAATAGCCTGTACAAAGCGTAAGGTCAGCAATTGCCATACTTGATCGCTAAACGCTAAACCTAGTGAGGCCAGGGTAAAGATGACCAGACCAGCGGCTAGTGTATTGCGGTGACCAAATTTATCAGAAGCCAGACCCCATAAAAGCTGGCCGATAGCCATACCCGAAAGGAATACCGTTAAAGAGAGTGCGATCTGTTCGGGGCCAGTAGCAAAATCAGCTTCCATCGTTTTGAAAGCTGGCAAATACATGTCAGTGGCAACAAAGCCAAGCATAGACAGGGCTGCAAGGTAGAATAGTTGTAGTTTTGAAATTTTCATGATTATTCCAATCAAATTATTTAATCATTAATTACTCAGTATCAGTTGGCGCCAACCCTGATTTGTTTGAGTTGCCATTCTATTTTTCGATTTGTTGGAAATAAAACGCTAAAATTGTTGGTTATCAATCAAAAAAATTGAAAGGTTGTGCGTTATGTACTCAAAGTCCTCGTTGGAGATGCTGGATACGGTTGCCCGCTTAGGGAGTTTTACTGCGGCTGCAGAGGTATTGCACAAGGTGCCCTCTGCAATTAGCTATGGCGTTCGCCAGGTAGAGCAGGAGTTGGATGTTGTGCTGTTTCGCCGCTTACCGAGAAAAGTAGAGCTGACTCCAGCGGGAGAGCTGTTTATTGCTGAGGCTCGTATGCTTCTCAGGCAGATGGCAGAAATTCAGTCTCAAACGCGTCGCGTAGCTCATGGCTGGCAGTCAACGCTCAAATTGACCTTAGATAATGTTGTTAAACTCGATAAGCTCAAGCCCTTAGTCGAAAGCTTCTATCAAGAATTCGAGTTCGCTGAGCTACAAATAAATATGGAAGTATTTAATGGCTCGTGGGAGGCGATTGCTCAAGAGCGTGCAGATATTGTGATTGGTGCAACTTCCGCAATACCGGTTGGCGGTGACTTTGAAGTCAGGGATATGGGCGTTCTTGATTGGGCGTTTGTTATGTCGCCAGCGCATCCATGTGTCAGGGAACAGTACCTTTCCGAAGAGTTTGTCAGTCAGTTTCCGGCGATTTGTCTCGATGATACCTCCAGTGTGCTACCGAAGCGTCATACTGGTCACTATCCTAAACAGCGCCGACTGTTGCTGCCAAACTGGTACAGCGCTATCGAATGTTTGAAAAACGGAGTTGGTGTTGGTTATATGCCTCGACATATTGCGATGCCATTGATTCATGATGGTGTGCTGGTGGAAAAGACATTGCCTGATGAAAAACCACTTAGTCAGTGTTGTCTGGTATGGCGCAAAGATGATAACCATAAACTGATCCAATGGATGATTGATTACTTAGGATCTTCGAACCAGTTGCATCAAGACTGGCTGAAGTATTGATCAAATAAAAAACGCCAGCTAATGCTGGCGTTTTCGATCTTTTAAGCTTGTATTACGGACGCTCAAATACAGTAGCGATCCCCTGACCCAGACCGATACACATAGTCGCCAGACCGTACTTGGCGTCTTTGGCTTCCATCAGGTTAATCAGTGTCGTTGAGATACGAGAACCTGAACAACCAAGTGGGTGGCCTAGAGCAATAGCACCGCCGTTGAGGTTAACTTTCTCGTCCATTACATCTAGCAGACCCAGATCTTTCGCACATGGCAGTGATTGGGCTGCAAAAGCTTCATTAAGCTCAACCACATCCATATCTTCGATAGAAAGACCAGCGCGCTTCAGGGCTTTCTGGGTCGCAGGTACTGGACCGTAACCCATGATAGATGGATCGCAACCCGCAATCGCCATACCTTTAATGCGAGCACGGATAGTTAAGCCTAACTCGTTAGCTTTCTCTTCACTCATGATCAGCATCGCTGAAGCACCATCTGAAAGAGCAGAAGAAGTACCCGCTGTCACTGTGCCGTTAGCTGGATCGAACACCGGGCGAAGCTGGGACAGGCCTTCGACAGATGTTTCAGGGCGAATGACTTCATCATGGTCAAGAGTAAACAGAGTACCGTCAGCAGCATGACCTTCAGTTGGCAGAATTTCGTTCTTAAAACGACCTTCTACTGTCGCAGCATGTGCGCGAGCGTGTGAACGCGCAGCAAACTCATCTTGCTGTTCGCGGCTAATACCATGTAGCTTACCGAGCATTTCTGCTGTTAAGCCCATCATACCTGCAGCTTTAGCTACGTTCTTAGACATGCCAGGGTGGAAGTCGACACCATGGTTCATTGGTACATGACCCATATGCTCCACCCCACCGATTAAACAGATTTCCGCATCACCAGTCATGATTGCGCGTGTGCCATCATGCAGTGCTTGCATCGATGAACCACACAGGCGGTTTACCGTAACAGCGCCAATTTCAATAGGCAGGCCAGCAAGCAGAGCGGCATTACGAGCAACGTTAAAACCTTGCTCAAGAGTCTGCTGTACACAGCCCCAGTAGATATCTTCAATTTCGCTCGGGTTAACCTGAGGGTTACGTGCCAGAATACCTTTCATTAGATGTGCAGAAAGATCTTCAGCTCGAGTATGACGGAAAGCACCACCTTTAGAGCGACCCATTGGAGTACGTAGACAATCTACAATAACAACATTTCTTTTATGCATAGACATTTGTGAATCTCTCCTTAGATTGAACCTTGCTGTTGAGTGCCGTAGAAGGTTTCACCCTTAGCTGCCATATCGATAAGTAGCTGAGGAGCCTGATACATAGCACCCAGATCAGCGTACTTCTTGGTCATTTCGACAAACTCAGCAATGCCGATGCTGTCTAAGTAGCGGAATACGCCACCACGGAAAGGAGGGAAGCCTAGTCCGTAAACTAATGCCATATCTGCTTCTTGTGGTGAAGCAATGATATTCTCTTGTAAACACAGTACGACTTCGTTGATCATTGGAACCATCATACGTTCAATAATGGTTTGCTCATCGAACTCGCCTGGTGCGCTGCATACGTCAGCAAGAACTGGTAAGATCTCGTCACTGAAGGTTTTCTTCGGCTTACCGCGTTTATCTACACTGTAGCTGTAGAAACCGCTGCCATTCTTCTGACCGTATTTATCTGCTTCGAACAGTGCATCAATCGCGTCACGTTCAGATTTACCCATTCTTTCAGGGAAACCTTGCGCCATAACCGCTTGAGCATGGTGAGCTGTATCAATACCAACCACATCAAGTAGGTATGCAGGGCCCATTGGCCAGCCAAACTTACGCTCCATGATCTTGTCAATCTTAGTGAAATCAGCACCATCGCTAAGAAGCTTGCTAAAGCCTCCGAAATACGGGAATAGAACGCGGTTTACAAAGAACCCTGGGCAGTCATTAACAACAATTGGAGATTTGCCCATCTTAGCGGCGTAAGCGACTACTCGGTTGATGGTTTCATCAGAGGTGTGCTCACCGCGGATGATCTCAACTAATGGCATTCTGTGAACCGGGTTGAAGAAGTGCATACCACAGAAGTTTTCTGGACGCTTAAGTGACTTCGCTAGCAGGTTGATTGGAATCGTTGAAGTATTTGAAGTGATAACGGTATCTTCACTAACGTGAGATTCTACTTCGCTAAGTACTGCAGCTTTCACTTTTGGGTTTTCAACGACAGCTTCAACAATAACATCGGAGTTCTCGATACCTGCGTAGTGTAGGCTAGGAGTTATCGACGCCAGAATACCAGCCATCTTGAAACCGTCGATGCGGCCACGAGACAGACGTTTGTTTAATAGCTTAGAGGCCTCAGTCATCCCTAAATCAAGTGATGGCTGAGCGATGTCTTTCATTAGTACAGGCACGCCTTTCAGTGCCGATTGGTAAGCAATACCGCCACCCATGATGCCTGCGCCCAGAACCGCTGCACGTTGTGTATCTTTGCTTGCTGACTTAGCCGCTTTTTTAGCGATACCTTTGATGTACTGGTCGTTGAGGAATAAGCCAACTAAAGACTTCGCTTCCTCTGATTTTGCCAGTTTTACAAAGTATCCGCGTTCAATATCTAGTGCTTCGTTACGAGCGAATCGGGCACCTTCTTCTATTGTTTTAACCGCAGTCATTGGCGCTGGGTAGTGTGGTCCTGCTTTTTGCGCAACCAAACCTTTCGCCATAGTGAAGCTCATCATTGCTTCGAGTTTGCTTAGTGATAGAGAAGACGTTTTTTGTTTACGGCGCTCTTTCCAATCTAGCTTTTCGTTTATAGCCTGAGTAAGCGTAGTAATCGCAGATTCGTACAGAGCGTCTGTTTCGACAATGGCATCTAGCAGGCCAATTTTCAGTGCTTCATCTGCACGGCAAGCTTTACCTTGAGTAATGACTTCCATTGCACTATCCGCACCAATCACTCGTGGTAAACGAACACAGCCGCCAAAACCAGGCATGATTCCGAGTTTTGTTTCAGGCAGACCGATGCTGGTGGTTTTATCACCAATACGCATATCAGTAGCGAGCACACACTCACATCCGCCACCTAGAGTATGGCCTTTCAGTACAGATAGCGTAGGTACAGGTAAATCTTCAAGTTTGTTAAAGATGCTATTGGCAAATTGTAGCCACTGGTCGAGTTCAGCTTCGGGCTTGGCAAACAGGCCTAAAAACTCAGTGATATCTGCGCCAACTATAAACGCATCTTTATCTGAGGTCAGTAGTAGACCTTTTAGAGAGCTATGCGCGTATAAGGCATCTAAAGCTTTATCAAGTGATTCAAGAGTGGCAAGGTCGAGCTTATTGACAGACGCTGGGGCACAGAAGCTCAGTTCAGCGATTCCATCTTGTAATTCCTTTACCTGTAGGTTTTTGGCTTGGTAAATCATTGTCTATCTCCATGACATACAATCTTGGATTGCGTGTATAGCATCTCAAACAGATAACACCTTTGGGTGTCGTTGACGTGAGCTGCTATAAAGGAAAGTGGTTTTATTTTTATTCTGGTTAGACCAGTTGTTTTAGTTTGGACTTGCCTTTGGTTAAATTCAACACATTTTTTAAACAAGTGTTTAACATTGTGCGCTCGTACATATCTTAGGCGACGTTAAAATTACTCTCATGCTACACTGACCGGACAATCCCAACTGAACTGACAACATGAATGACCAGCCATATCTGATCCCTGCACAAGCTGCTAGTTTTGAAGAAGAAATTAAAAAAAGCGTCTTTATCACTTATCTTGCACATACACCTTCGATTGAAGCAGCGAAGGCGTTTGTTGAGCAGATAAAAGCCAAGCACGCAGATGCGCGACATAATTGCTGGGGTTTTGTTGCGGGTCGTCCGCAAGACTCCATGAAGTGGGGTTTTAGTGATGATGGAGAACCTTCAGGCACTGCAGGGAAACCAATACTTGCGCAATTGTCTGGTTCTGGGGTTGGTGAAATCACAGCTGTGGTAACACGTTACTCCGGAGGAATAAAGCTTGGTACAGGTGGACTGGTTAAAGCTTATGGAGGCGGAGTGCAGCAAGCTCTCAAGTTGCTTCAAACAATTGAGAAAAAAATAACCACAGAGCTATTACTAGAGTTAGACTATGGGTTTATGCCGATTGCGCAATCACTCTTGCCTCAATTCGGAGCACAAGAGGTGAGTGCAGACTACAGCGAGTCGGTTAAAATGGTTGTAGAGATAGAAGTCCGTCAGGTCGCTGACTTTACTCAGACCATCATAAATAAAAGCGCTGCCAAGGTGCAGATAACACCCTTGGACAAACTATAAAGATAATCAGGAAGTCGGAAGCTACGCTTCATAAATCAGTCTATTCATGCAATTTCGATCAATTATTCGCATCGTAGGGCTTCTGCTCGCCCTCTTCAGCATCACTATGCTCGCTCCGGCGTTAGTCGCTCTGATCTATCGCGATGGTGCAGGTGTACCTTTTGTTACCACCTTCTTTGTACTGTTGTTTTGTGGTGCTGTTTGCTGGTTCCCTAATCGCCATCATAAACATGAGTTAAAGGCTAGGGATGGCTTCCTGATCGTTGTTTTGTTCTGGACGGTACTAGGGAGCGCGGGTTCCATACCGTTCTTGATTGCAGACAACCCTAACGTTTCAGTCACTGATGCCTTCTTTGAATCCTTCTCAGCACTGACGACGACTGGTGCAACGGTTATTGTTGGTTTAGACGAGTTACCTAAAGCGATACTGTTCTATCGTCAGTTCCTACAATGGTTTGGTGGCATGGGGATAATCGTATTGGCAGTAGCCATCCTACCTGTGCTGGGTATCGGTGGTATGCAGCTATATCGAGCTGAGATCCCAGGTCCGGTCAAAGACTCTAAGATGACCCCAAGAATCGCTGAAACAGCCAAGGCGCTATGGTATATCTACCTTAGCTTGACGATTGCTTGTGCTGTCGCGTTCTGGTTTGCTGGTATGACACCATTTGATGCAATTGGGCATAGCTTCTCTACTATCGCGATTGGAGGCTTCTCCACCCACGACGCAAGTATGGGGCACTTTAATAGTTATGCGATTAACATGATCACGGTAGTGTTCTTGCTTATCTCCGCATGTAACTACTCACTTCACTTTGCTGCATTTGCGTCTGGTGGCGTGCATCCAAAATACTACTGGAAAGATCCTGAGTTCAGAGCCTTTGTCTTTATTCAGATATTGCTGTTTATCGTCTGCTTCTTAATTTTGTTGAACCATCACTCATATGGTTCGATCTATGATGCTTTTGATCAGGCGTTGTTTCAGACCGTTTCTATTTCTACTACTGCGGGATTTACAACAACTGGATTTGCAGACTGGCCACTGTTTTTGCCTGTTCTACTACTTTTCTCTTCCTTTATTGGTGGTTGTGCAGGTTCTACAGGTGGTGGTATGAAGGTTATCCGTATCCTGCTGCTAACACTACAGGGTGTTCGTGAGCTTAAGCGTTTGGTTCACCCGCGCGCTGTTTACACCATCAAGGTTGGCGGTAGTGCGCTACCACAACGAGTCGTCGATGCTGTATGGGGGTTCTTTTCTGCATATGCGTTGGTGTTTGTTGTTTGTATGCTAGGGCTGATTGCAACCGGTATGGATGAACTTAGTGCGTTTTCTGCCGTAGCAGCAACATTGAATAACTTAGGTCCGGGTCTTGGTGAAGTCGCGCTGCACTTTGGCGACGTTAATGACAAAGCAAAATGGGTACTGATCGTATCCATGCTATTTGGACGACTAGAAATCTTTACTTTATTAATTTTACTTACGCCGACATTCTGGCGTAGCTAAGGAGACAATGTGGCCAAAGCATTATTCCTTTACTCTACACGTGAAGGTCAAACTAAGAAAATCTTCCAACACATCGATGGACAGCTTGATGGTTATGATTGTGATTTTGTCGACCTTCATACTATAGATGACATTGATTTCGAAAAGTATGAACGTGTGCTGGTTGGTGCCTCTATTAGATATGGTCACCTTAATAAGAAGCTGTATCAGTTTATTCAAAGAAACTTAACGGCTCTTCAAACCAGCAAAGCCGCTTTCTTTTGTGTCAACCTGACCGCTAGAAAAGAAGACCAGGGTAAAGATACGCCTGAAGGTAGTGCTTATATAAAGACGTTTCTTAAAAAGTCACCGTGGCAACCTGAGTTAATTGGTGTGTTCGCTGGTGCTCTCTACTATCCGCGTTACAACTGGTTTGACAGAACCATGATTAAATTCATTATGAGTATGACGGGCGGAGAGACAGATACCAGTAAGGAAGTCGAGTACACTAACTGGGAAAAAGTCACTCTCTTTGCCAATAAGTTTAAAGATATGTAAAGAAAAGGGCATTTTTTAGCACTTTTAGATCGAAATTTAATCGAACAACAAAAAAGTAAGAAAAAACACAAAAAAGGGGTTGCCAAGTTTCTGCCGATCTCTATAATGCCCCCTCGCTGACACGGGAACGGTTCGAAAGAAACGAAAGCCCAGTTAGCAAGGTCAATTAGCCAAGCGGAAACGCTTGAAAAAAGTTTGAAAAAAGTGGTTGACACTAAACTTTATCTCGCTAAAATGGCCGTCCGATTTGAGCGGAGCGCGTAGTTCGAAGCTCAGTCGGAAAGCTCTTTAACAATATAAACCTATCAATCTGTGTGGGCACTCGTTGATGATAATCCAATTAGATATTTCTCTAAATAAAGAGCGGTATCAAATTAGGTTTCAATGAAACGAAGTGACCATTGAATCGAAAGATTCAGCACAGTCA
>Ga0209379_10001406_pt1 | contig 15885 bp, 16 predicted proteins | sample tdDd001_FD_187124 | JGI IMG/M metagenome (GOLD analysis project Ga0209379, IMG submission 187124) | Marine sediment microbial communities from the Atlantic coast under amendment with organic carbon and nitrate - tdDd00.1 (SPAdes)... | ecosystem: Environmental > Aquatic > Marine > Coastal >...
GAAGTCTTGGAAATATAAGGGTTCCTATCATAGGGGGCACACCCAATTTAATAGTCCCAGCACTGGATCGGCCTAAGTCTGTCATTTCCCGAGAAACATCATCAATATGACTTAGTATATCCACTGCCCTTTTATAAAATACATGACCTTCTTCTGTTAGTTGTAACTGACGTTTACTCCTATCAAAAAATTCAAAACCCAGTTCTGACTCTAGGGCTTTTATGCTATTAGAAATTGAAGGTTGAGCCACCAAAAGTTCATCTGCTGCTTTGGTCATATTCATATGTTTACACACTGCAACGAAATACTCTAGTTTTCTTATTTCCATATGTATCTCCTTAGATGAGCTCTCATGCATTTGCCTTATATTTAAATACAATCAATAGTTTAAAACTATTATATCATAGCAATTCCATATTTTAGTGCTATTGATATTAATGATAGAGTTAACTTAATGAAACACGAATAAAATTGAACAAATGAAACGAACTATATAAAAAACTAGGAGGCCAGTATGACAGTTTATGAAAGATCTTTAGCCGCTCACAAGGAGCACAAAGGTAAACTTACAGTAAATAGTAAAATGAAGGTTACAAACAAGGATGAACTAAGCATCGCCTACACACCTGGTGTTGCAGAACCTTGCCGCGTTATAGCAGATGACAAACAAGCTGTTTACGACTACTGTTCAAAAGGAAATTTAGTTGCCGTGGTATCTGACGGATCCGCTGTTCTTGGACTGGGTAACATCGGTGCAGAAGCATCAATGCCTGTAATGGAGGGCAAAGCAGTCCTATTTAAGAACTTTGCCAATGTAGATGCTTTCCCAATTTGTCTTGATACGCAAGATACAGAAGAAATTATCAACATCGTAAAGGCCCTTAAACCGAGTTTCGGTGGCATAAACTTAGAAGACATCAGTTCACCGCGTTGTTTTGAAATTGAAGAAAGACTTATTAAGGAACTTGATATACCAGTATTCCACGATGACCAACATGGTACAGCAATTGTCGTTTCTGCTGGTGTAATTAATGGTCTACGTTTAGTAGATAAATCTATTGAAAACATCACAGCAGTTATAAATGGTCCTGGTGCTGCCGGTACAGCTATCGCAAAGATGTTAATGGATCTAGGTGTTGGGGATTTACTTATTTGTGACGAAGATGGAATTCTTGATCTTGATCGAGACGAAATGGCAGAACACAAACAAATGTTAGCAAAAGCAACAAACAAAACTGGCAAAAAAGGTTTGCTTTCAGATGCACTCGATGGGGCTGATCTACTTATTGGTGTTTCAGTTGCCGGCTGTGTTACACAGGATATGGTTGCAACAATGAACGACGACGCAATTGTGTTTGCAATGGCTAATCCAACACCTGAAATCATGCCTGAACTAGCAAAAGCTGCTGGTGTCCGTGTTATGGGTACGGGCCGTTCTGACTTCCCAAATCAAATTAATAATGTAATAGCATTCCCAGGTATCTTCAGAGGTGCTCTTGACTGTGGTGCTACAAAAATTAACAAAGAAATGAAACTGGCTTCTGTATATGCTATTGCTGATATCATTTCAAAAGATGAGTTAAATGAAGATTACATCATTCCAAATCCTTTTGACCCCCGCATCGTAGAGCGTGTTGCCGCAGCAGTTGCTGAAGCTGCTCATGAAACAGGTGTCATTAGATAATAGCGTTTACTATGAACCACTCATAGACCTTTGGACGTATCATCCACTTTCTGAATATGTTGTGCAATATCCTTTAGGATAAACATGGTGGGATGTATACGTCCATTTTTTTGATAAAAATGACCCTATAATCACCCTTATTGACTTAAGGTGTTTGATTATAGGGTCTTAAATTTTGTCTTAAATTTGGTTTTAATTATGGTTTTAATTTTGGTTTGTATTTAGATTATAGAAAAATCAATTAATACATTCTAACTCAGATTCAAAATTTTAATTTTTGAAACTGTGTACGGGGGCAGGTATTCTACCACCGCGTTCCATTAGTCTTTTACTCGAACACTTGTGGGTAGGCATAATTGGAGCATGGCCTAGAAGACCACCAAAGTGTGCATCTTGTCCAACATCTTTACCGATAACAGGGATAATGCGCACAGCGGTTGTTTTATGATTGATCATCCCAATGGCAGCCTCATCAGCAATCATTGCTGATATAGTCGATGCTGGTGTGTGACCCGGTATGGCGATCATATCTAATCCAACACTACATACACACGTCATGGCTTCCAGTTTATCTAATGTCAATTCACCTGACCTTGCCGCAGCAATCATACCTTCATCTTCACTAACAGGTATAAAAGCACCGCTTAAACCACCCACATGTGATGATGCCATGATACCGCCTTTTTTAACTGAGTCATTCAGAAGGGCTAAAGCCGCTGTTGTACCATGGCCTCCCGTAACATCCACACCAATTTCCTCTAATATTCTAGCTACACTGTCTCCAACTTCTGGTGTTGGTGCAAGGGACAAATCCAGCACACCAAATTCTACATTTAACCTGTCTGCTGCAGTTTTGCCTATCAGTTCTCCAGCCCTAGTAATCTTAAAAGCGGTTTGTTTTATGGTCTCACACACTACATTAAAGGGTTGTCCTTTTACTTTTTCAAGTGCAGATTTAACAACACCAGGCCCACTCACCCCAACATTTATTATTACATCCCCTTCACCTGGACCATGAAAAGCGCCTGCCATAAAGGGGTTGTCTTCAACAGCATTACAAAAAGCAACAAACTTTGCACACCCTATACTATCTTGATCTTGCGTACAGACTGCAGTTTCAAGGATAATCTGACCTAAAAGATTAATGGCGTCCATATTAATGCCTGAACGTGTGTCTCCTACATTTACCGATCCACAAACCCTCTCTGTGGTTGACAATGCTTGCGGTAATGAACGAATTAATTTTTCATCAGCTGGTGTCATGCCCTTTTGAACTAAGGCTGAAAAACCACCAATGAAGTTTACTCCAACTTCCTTTGCAGCCTCATCCAACATTTTAGCCCACTTTACAAAATCTGCATTTTTTGAAGCCTGTGCTACAAGGGCGATGGGGGTTACAGATATGCGTTTATTTATGATTGGAATGCCATACTCCCTTGCAATTCCTTCAGCTGTTTCAACCAGTGGACCCGCCTTCTCTACAATTTTCTTGTAAGCACGCGCACGTGCCTTTTCGTCATTTTCATGCCCACAATCCAAAAGATTGATGCCCATGGTTACCGTTCTAATATCTAATTTTTCTTCTTCAACCATTCGTATGGTCTCAAGTATCTGCTGATTATTCATGATGACCTCCTATACCTGATGCATGGACTTAAAAATCTCTTCGCGTTGAATACGAATGCTTAAGTCTAATGAACATCCTAGCTGGATCAAGTCAGACTGAATGGAGTCAAACTCTACAAGTGATTTTTTTAGATCAACTAACATCATCATCGTAAACTGACCGCCCATAATGGTCTGGTTCACATCTTCAATGTTAATTTCAAAATCCGCAAGGGTTTGGCTTATGGATGCTATAATACCAACCTTGTCTACGCCAATTACTGTAATTATTGCCTTCATAAATTTTCTCCTTGTGCAAACTCAACATCTAACTTTCGTTTAGACTCTACTCGGCTAACAGACATGTAGATTAGTGGCTCATTCCACAAATTTCTGATGCCTATTACGAAAAAAGAGACCCTAAATTAGGATCTCTGGAGATATTTGCAGCAAGACAACATTGCTGATACGCTCAGCAAATAATCAGTTGTCCTCTGTCCTTTTACCTGAGAGTTTGGTCCTTTGTTTACTTAACAAGGATTTTCCCCTTCGGTGCTCATATGAGTCTCTCCAGAGGCCCGTCCAGAAACGGTCGAACATAACATACCTGTTCTTCCGAGTCTTTCAACCGGAGCCGTAATTAAATTACATTGAGTATAGCAATGTTTTCAGTGTGTTACAAGATAAAAAATATGAAAACGTTTTTTATATTTAATATTTTTTCGTTCGGATTGATAATCTCTTCACAAAACTCGTTGATTTTATCCATCCACATCAATAAAAAAGAACGCTGGAAAACAAGCATCGATAATTTGAATCTTGGATTCAAATTTCCCATACCTGTTTTAGCGTTCTTAAAAGTTCATTTTCAACACCGATTGACTATTCGCCGTTATTGCTTTTTAAGAAATAAGACAGTGTCAGTAAGTTATCGATTAAGTGAACGTTTTCAACGATGATATCTTCTGGAACCTTAAGATCGATTGGAGCAAAGTTCCAAATCGCCTTTACGCCGCATTTCACAAGCTTGTCAGCGACTTCTTGGGCACCTGATTGATTGGTACATATGTAAGCAATTGAAACTTCTTCAGACTCTACAAAACGCTCTAGTGTATCCATATCAAGGACATCAATACCATTAATTGTGAGTCCAACGATTTTAGGATTTACATCAAAGATCCCTTTAAGCTCAAAACCAAAACGGTTAAAGCTTGAATAGTTTGCAAGTGCCTGACCTAAGTTACCAGCCCCGATGATAACTGTGTTGTACTTTCTGTTCAGACCGAGGATTTTACCGATCTCGTTATACAGGTCTTCTACATTGTAACCGTAGCCCTGCTGACCGAAACCACCAAAATTATTGAGATCCTGACGAATTTGCGACGCTGTAAAGCCAATAATTTCACTTAATTCCTTAGATGAAATACGCTTCACGTCTCTATCCAACAGCTCTCTTAAGTATCTGTGATACTTTGGCAATCGTCTGATAACCGCCATCGAAATTTTATTGTTAGCCATTTTAACCTCCATATCGTCAAGATGCTATAAAAATTATAGCAGACGGTTTTTTATTCTGTCAAACTCTTGACAATCATTTATCAAAGAATTGGACAAAAAATGTCCCACACATTCGTTTTCTTTATTGAAAATTCACATTTGAAACGTGGCGCAAGTTCCTATAAAATAGGAACGGACACATTGTGTTTACCCTTTATGGAGGTTATTATAGATGATTGCACTATCTTGCAGCAATATTACTAAATCTTATGGTATAGACCTTATATTAGAAAATATAAACTTTACCATCGAAACAGGAGACAAAATTGGTCTCATCGGTCGAAACGGGGCCGGAAAATCAACATTATTCCGAATTATTACCGGTGAAATTCCGAACGATTCAGGAGATATATACAAATCGAAAGATCTGACGATAGGATATCTAGAACAGGCTCCCGACATCCAATCTGATGACAACCTATTTGATTATTGTTTACCTGTCTTTAAAGAAATCATCGACATGGAAAAACAGTTACGGGATATGGAGCAGGAAATTGCTGACCTAAGCGCTAAGCACCAGAGCGCACCTGAATCCCTCATGGATGAGTACGCTCATCTCCTCGATGAGTTCAGCAACAGAAATGGCTATGCTTACAAAAGTGAAATCCGTGGTGTCCTTAAAGGTCTTGGTTTTAATGAAGAAGAAATTCAAAGACCTGTGCGTGTATTAAGTGGTGGACAGAAATCAAGATTGAACATTGCCAAATTATTATTAACCAAACCAGACATTTTGTTACTTGATGAACCGACAAACCACTTAGACATCCAAGCAACCAACTGGTTAGAAGGATTCCTGTCGGGATATCCTGGTACTTTGATTGTAATATCACACGATAGATACTTCTTAGATGAAGTTGTAAATCGAATATTTGAGATTGAGAATACCAAACTTCTATCTCATAAAGGCAGCTACTCAGAGTTTGCAAAGTTCAAACGTGCTAGATACGAAGAACAGCTTAAAGTATTTGAATCTCAACAAAAAGAAATTCAAAAACAGGAAGACCTTATAAGAAAGTTTAAACAACACGGAACAGAGAAGTTAGCCAAACGTGCTCAGAGTCGTGAAAAACGCTTAGATCAAATTGAACGTGTTGACAAACCTATGTGGTTAGACGAACGTGCACACATCCACTTATCTACTCAAATTAAAAGTGGTAACGATGTATTACATGTAGATAAACTGGCTATGGCCTTTCCAAATACACCTTTATTTGAAAATATGAGTTTTGACATATACAAAGAAGAACGCATCGGACTGATTGGCCCCAATGGCATTGGAAAAACAACACTATTTAAAATACTTTTAGACCAGATTACGGCAACACAAGGTTCCTTTAAATTGGGTCACCATGTTATGCCAGGTTACTATGACCAAGACCAGTCTGACTTAAATCCAAACAATAACATTGTTGAAGAAATTTCTGACGCTAATCCAAGTTTAGATGTTGTCCAGATCAGAACATTACTGGGTGCATTTCTATTTAAAGGGGATGACGTTTTTAAAAATGTCGGTCAACTTAGTGGTGGGGAAAAAGGCAGGGTTGCCCTTTTAAAACTGATGCTTTCAAAGTCAAACTTCCTCTTACTCGATGAACCAACTAACCATTTAGACATTAGTTCTAAGGAAGCTTTAGAAGATGCCGTTCTTGGATATGATGGTACACTGTTAGCCATTTCCCACGATAGATATTTCTTAAATAGGGTTTGTACAAAGATCTTTGAAATGCAGCCTGATGGGATGAAAATCTATTATGGAAATTACGATTATTACAGAGAAAAAATAAAACAATCTGAAACAATGAATGAGAATGAAGACCTTACTCCTAGCAAAACTAAAACTCAGATTCGTGACGAACGAAAAAGAGAAAAAGAAGTTGCTGCAGAGGCCAGAAAACTGAAGAAAGCCCAAGAGCAGTTAGAACTCGACATTCACAGTGCTGAAGAGCAAATAGAAGCCTATGAAGCTGAGTTATGCCTTGAGTCCGTTTACTCTGATCCTGAAAAAAGTCAGGCCTTACACCTTAAGTTAACGGAAGTTCGTGCTAAGTTGGACGAACTTTATGAAACTTGGGAGCAGCTCATATGATCTGGTTGATATAGACAGGATCAAAATATCGTTATAATATAATGAAGCCTGAGTAATTCTTTCAGGTAGGCGACGATCAATATTATATGGGAGGCACAAAACATGTTTGATAAAATCAAAGATATAATTGAAGAGCAACTTGACATTGTCGGTCAGGGAAAGATCACAACGAACTCTTCATTGGCAGATGATTTAAAGGCTGATTCACTGGATGCAGCTCAGATTATTATGGCAATTGAAGAGGAATTCGATATAGAGATTCCTGATGATACAGCACTAGCATTTGAATCCATCCAAGATATTTTATCTTACGTTGAAACGAACGCATAGAAGATCAAATCCCTATGATTCACAATATTTATGAATCATAGGGATTTTTATGTATCCCCTTTATGGTTTTTGAAATTTCATTTCTATTCTCTCCAGATGTACCCTAGCCTTTTTCATTGTTCACTTGAGTTTGAGTGTATAAAAAAATAAAGTTGCTAAGTTTTTTTCCATAATGTCGAACCACATATTATGTTAACTTCAATAATTGCAAGTTCTATTCACTTTTCTTATTTTTTTTTAAATATAATACTTTTTATAAACATACTTGAGTTTACTTTTTCAAGTTTCACACACCGTTTTCCACAAAACTTTTGACGGTGACAGCGGTTTTTACGAAGTTATCCACACTATCCACAGGTTTATACACAGAAATCCAAAAGTATTCTGAACATTCACACCTATTCAAAATGGTTTACATAAGTTCTTTTTTCATTGAAGTTCTTGACATTTTCGAGCTAATATTTAAGCAAAATTTTTACTTTTATACAATTAAAAAAAAGCGGAATAAACAGATCATTTCTGGTCTATTTATCCCACTCATTACTTCAATAGTTTATGGTTTAACACCTAGTTTTAGATTTGGCACTGCATTGAGTGCTGCTCCTCCACGAACACCACCAAGATAATCGTAGTACCCAGCACATCCAATCATAGCCGCATTGTCTGTACAAAGGGCGAGGGATGGATAATAGAGTTCTAAACCATGTTTACCCACAGCTTCTGTTAGAGACTCTCTAAGGCCGTTATTAGCGGCAACACCACCTGCTAGCACTATTTTATCTACACCACACTTCTTAGCTGCTAAAATGGCTTTACTTGTCATGACCTCAACAACCGATGCTTGAAAACTTGCAGCAACATCTTTTGGAATCACTTCAACGTCCTTCATCTTACACTGATTAATATAGTTGAGAACAGCTGACTTTAATCCACTAAAACTAAAATCTAAACTGTCTTTTTCAAGATAAACTCTTGGGAAATTAATGGCTTCAGGATTTCCAACTTTAGCAAGTGCATCAATTTTAGGTCCACCCGGATAGCCTAAACCAAGGGTTCTAGCTACTTTATCAAATGCTTCTCCAGCTGCATCATCCCGTGTGCGTCCAAGTATTTCATAAGTACCGTAAGATTTAACATGCACTAAATGTGAGTGGCCACCTGATACGATCAGACAAACGAAAGGAGGTTCTAAATCTGGAAACTGAATAAAGTTTGCACATATATGACCTTCGATGTGGTTTACAGGAACGAGAGGTTTGTCCAGTGCAAACGCCAATGCTTTAGCTGTAGAAACCCCTACTAAAAGCGCACCTACAAGTCCTGGTCCATATGTTACTGCAATCATATCCATCTCTTCAAGGGTTTTGTCAGCACCTTCAAGGGCTTCGTCAATAACTTGAGAAATTTTTTCAACGTGATTACGTGATGCGATTTCAGGGACAACACCACCAAATTTCTTATGAATATCTATTTGTGAATACACAATGTTTGATAAAACCGTACGGCCATTTAAAAGAACCGCTGCAGATGTTTCATCGCAACTTGTCTCAATGGCTAAGGTTAGTAGATCTTTATTCATGGAATCACTTCCTTATATACTTCTAATATACACCCGACTACATCTTTACTTTATGCTAAGCCTGCTACTCCAAGTGCAAGCATTAAGAGCCACGGACCAAAGGTAACAGCAAAAGACTTTGCAAAGTTAAACCCGTGCACTTGTTTAATTCCAATCATACTTACTGCCAAATACCATATTGCAAACAGGTCAACAGCAGAAAGTACTGCGAAAAGTTGACTGGTCTCTTGACCTGCGGATAAAAACATTGCTGGTGACAATGAAAAATATGGATTGCCTGTTGCTAAAACTATGACCATTCGAATAACCTGGCCAATGAGCATTATTAGGTAAGCGTTCATTACGACACCAATCGTTGCTTTTACTTTTCCTGTACCATTTAAAAGCGTTGCCAGTGCAAATGCAACAAGACCTTTAAACATCGGTGTACACACAAAGTAAAACATACTCATGAACATAGCTGCGTTTGCGCCACCTTTTAACAGTTGGTCTACTTGATCTGCGCTGTATGTCTCTTTTGAGTTCTCAATTGCAGTCATGGTCATTTTTAAGAACATGGGTCTTTGAGGAATATAAATGATCATAGCTGAAATTACTAAAATGACTAACCATCCTAACAACATTGGCGTCTGTGCAGCCAATGACATACCGTCTTTAGGTGCAGTTAAAATTAAAGATACCCGCTTTAAAATGCTAGGCTGTAATTCTGATGTACTGGCTCCATTCTTAGAAACGTCCATATTGCCCCCTTATTGCATGTTCAACCACATGATAATTGCATCTTCTTTTGGTTCTTGATAATAATTTGGCCGTCTACCTGCATCTGCAAATCCAAATCCTGCATAGAGCTTACGAGCAGCTAAATTACTATCACGTACTTCAAGTGTTACATTCACAAGATCCATTTTTTCTATTTCGTCTAGCATACCTTGGACCAATCTGTTTCCAAGTCCGAGACGCCTTTTATCTGGATTAACTGCAATATTGGTGATATGGGCTTCATCAACAATGATCCAAAATCCACCATAAGCTACTATTTCATCATCTACAGATAAAACCATATACCTTGCTAATTTGTTTGATGTGAGCTCTTGTTCAAAGGAGTCACGGCTCCAAGGTGTTGTAAAACATTTTATTTCCAGTGCATGAACGGCGTCTACATCACTCAACTTCATGTATCTTATGTCAATTTTATTTTGACTCTTTTCCATGTTTTTTCTCCCAAGTCACTTCTGCTTCGGAACGTCTTAAATAATTGGCCTTTACCTCATCATATTTAACAGCACGGTCTGGATGTCTTAGTGCAGCCACTGCTATAGACGATGCTTTTTGCATACCATGAGACTGAGGTGCTATCACCGCACGCGCACCTAACTCATTTTGAATTTGATCTTTAAACTTTTCAGCTGCATCCCCTAAAAAGACGATACGCTGAGCGTGTCCATTTTTAAACTTATCTAGTAAGTCATTTAGATGCATGGGCTGGTCTTCTATCATTGTAATAAGAGAGTCCGCTTGCCATCTATAAGCCGCAGTATAAACTTCCCCACGTCTCGCATCGAGTATCGGACAAACAACGCCATCATAACCAGGTAAGTTATATGCTAACCCTTTTAATGAAGATACCATCATAACTGGCAGGTTAAATGGATGTGCCAATGCTTTTGCTGCTGACAGTCCAATTCTAACTCCTGTGAATGATCCTGGACCACCTGCAACAGCTATCATGTCCATGTCTGATATTTTTAAATCTAATGATGCACACAGTGTTTCAATAATTGGCATCAGTTTTTGCGAATGTGTTCTTGGATGATTTATTGTCATCTCTCCAAGTAGTTTTTCCTCATCTAAAATTGCAACAGAAGCTACTTGTGAGGACGTATCAATTGCTAATATTCTCATATAATTGCCTCCAGTCTCTTCATAATCTCATCGTTTGCCTTAACAACGATTTTTCTTTGGGTGAACGTTTCCCCCTGGTAAATTTCAAACCACATATGATTTTCAGGCAGAAGATCTTCAACCATACCTGCCCACTCAATAACACACACACCTGACCCGAAGAAATATTCTTCGTACCCCAATTCATACATTTCTTCAACATCGTTTATTCTGTACACATCAAAGTGGTATAGGGGAATTCGGCCTTCATATTCATTAACTATAGTATAACTTGGACTTGTAACATACTCATCAATACCAAGACCAAGGGCAATTGACTTAGTTAGAGTTGTTTTGCCTGCACCTAAGTCACCGGTTAGACACACAACATCTGATGCTTTTAGGATTTCTCCTAACTTAAGACCAAAAAGTTTCATCATCTCTTCATTTTCAATTAATAAATTTTTTTCCTGCTTACTCACCATTGCACCTCTTGTATTTCTATCGATTATTCACGCACTTTGCACATGAATCATGTCATATGTAAAATCCATAAACAATCTACCTTATAAATACCTTCTTTATTATACCAAAATAGAACCACGCTCGATGCTACATTTTATAACATCGTGCGTGGTTTTTAAAGTCCTAATGTATATTTTTACTCAGCTTTTTGATAAACAACCTGACCATCAATAATCGTCGTTAAAACATGTGAATCAAGTTCAAATGGATGTTTGTCCCAAACGACTATGTCTGCATCTTTTCCAACTTTAATAGATCCTACACGGTCTTCGACTTCAAGAATCTCAGCTGCGTTAATTGTAATGGCTTTCAAAGCTTCTTCTTCTTCCATACCCGCTTTAACAGATAATCCCGCACACATTGGCAAGTAGTGAAGTGGAACAACAGGATGATCTGTCATAATTGCAACTTTGATGCCTGCAGCGGCAAGTACACCAGGTGTCTCAAATGTTAGATTTTTAAGTTCAAACTTAGAACGGTCACCGAAACTTGGCCCTACAACCACACTTAAGCCTTCTTCAGCTATATGATGAGAAATAAGATGCCCCTCTGTACAGTGCTCTAAAGTAATCTTTACACCAAACTCTTTAGCAATTCGAATAGAGGTTAAAATGTCGTCCGCTCTATGTGCATGTGCCTTAAGTGGCATTTCACCTCGAATAACGGGCAGAAGTGCTTCCATCTTCATATCGAATCCCGGTTTTTTAGTTGGGTCATCTTTAGCAGCCTCAAGTTTTTCATTGTATTCTTTAGCTTTTGCTAGGGCATTTCTAAGCTCAGCTGCTATTGCCATTCTTGTCATTGGAGACTTTTTCTTTTCAGAATAAACGCGTTTAGGATTTTCGCCAAATGCACACTTCATAGCCAGTGGCGCTTTAACAATCATGTCATCTACTCTATCACCTACCGTTTTGATTACGGCAAACTGACCCCCAATAACATTGGCACTTCCAGGGCCTGATGCACAACATGTTACACCACCATTTCTAGACTCTTCAAAGGTTCTATCCAGTGGATTAATGGCATCTATGGCACGGAGTTCTGGCGTGATTGGATCTGTCATTTCATTCCCATCTGCCCCCTCAAATCCTATTGCATCTTCCCACATGCCTAAATGGCAATGGGCATCGATAAATCCTGGGAATACCATTTTACCGTTTGCATCAATGACATCACAATCTTCAGGCACGTTTAAGTTGTGCCCCAAAGCTTTAATTTTTCCATCTTCGACTAAAATGTCCATTTTTTCCGGAGCTGTTTCCATTGTATATGTTAAACCATTTTTGATTAAAATCATTTACTTGTTCTCCTTCTTATATTTACTAAAATTGACTCATGCCATAACTAGCTTAATCTTGTCCTCTTACAAATGAATCTTTGATTAACTGTCAGATAATGCATCAAACATAACTTTCCCATCAATCAGGACCAATTTGGCTTCAGAGAAGACCTCAAGTGGGTTTCCACTCCATAACACGATATCAGCATCTTTCCCACTCTCTAGGCTACCAATACGGTCATTAAGACCAACAATTTCTGCTGGATAAATGGTAATGGCTTTTAATGCCTCTTCTTGCCCCATACCGTATCTTGCAGCATAGGCAGCACAAATTCTTAGTTCTCTAAGTGGTACCACCGGATGGTCTGTTGTTATAGCAACACGTACGCCAGCGTCATTTAAAATGCCAGGTGTTTCGAAAGTTTTATTTCTAGTTTCCATTTTGGTTCTAAAACCCAAGGTTGGACCTACAATTGCAGTTGCACCTGACTCAGCTATATAGTCTGTGATTAAATGTCCATCAGAACAGTGGTCGAGTGAAAACTTTAAATCGAACTCTTTGGCAATACGTATAGCCGTTAAAATATCATCCGCTCTATGTACATGTACTTTTAAAGGTAACTCTTTTTTGAGTACAGGAATGAGTGACTCCCATTTCATATCAAAACTTGCTTGCTCATTGTTTTCTGGATCTGCTTCATATCTTTCATTTTTCTCAAGATACTCGGTTGCTAAAAATAAAGCTTCCCTCAGTTTTGCCGCAGTCCCCATACGGGTCATTGGCATTCGTGAGCTGTCACGACCAACACGTTTAGGATTTTCACCTAAGGCCGACTTCATGCCTACCCCCTCTTTAATCAGAGCTGTGTCAACGCTATCATGACGCAGTTTAATCATGGAGAATAAACCTCCAAGCACATTTGCACTTCCAGGTCCGATTGCAACTGAAGTGACGCCAGCTTGAATGGACTCAAGTACTGCTGTGTCTTCTGGGTTATAAGCATCAATCCCACGTAAATGTGGTGTAATTGGACTTGAGTATTCATTTACATCATTACCTTCAAATCCTATACCTTGTTCACCCACACCCAGATGGGTATGAGGATCAATGAAACCAGGTAAAACCCAAAGACCCGATGCGTCGATGACTTTCTCATGTTTCTTGTGTTCTAAACCGACTCCAATTTCAGCGATCTTTCCATGTTTTATTCGGATATCACCAAAAAAGGCTTTTCCATGCATGGTACAAAGCTTGCCATTTTGTATTAGAATGATCATCACATCCTTTTCCCAGAATAACTGGATTTGTCTTGAATTACTGTACACTTACTTTTATGTATTTATTTTTTATGGTACAGACTTCTTAGAGTTTCGAAATATTCCTTCTATATTATACCAAAAAGGACCACTGAAATCAGCGGTCCTTGCTTTTATTTGTTTTAGTACAACTTAGCGGTTGTTTCGACGTTCGAGAAATTGCCTTGTTTATATTTTGTGTATGTTTTGCTTATTTTCAAGCTTATACTCGGCCTATATTTGAGGGTTCTTTCTTAGGCTTTCAATATTTTTCTGCTTAACAAATATTTTTAGTATACATGCTATTGCAGACATTAAAGCAATATTAAGGCATAAAGTCAGTATGTAAAATGAATCAATTTGAAGCAACTGCTCAAGCCCTATTTGTGTACCCCTCAAAAAAGATATGATTGCCCATTCTGAAACTGCACTTAAAATAGCTGTTGCAATTAGGATTTGTATAGATTTCTTTAGTCCTTGTCCTAAAAATACATATATCCCAATGAAATATGCAATTTCTTGAAGCATAAATCGGGTGAAGTTAAAAGGCATTAAACCTTTTATAATAAAAAACATTGTACCCATAAAGAGTGCACCAAGTAATTTACGATTAACAGTTGCTTTAATTGGAACAAGACAACTGGTTATTTCTATATTTGGTAAGAAGGTAGCTGAAAATAGCAATGTAAAAACAACGGATCGTAACATATGTACTATTTCGCCCCCTAACCAAAACTATCCCAAATTCACCCTGCTTCAATTATACATTTTTATGTAATTCAACATCAATAGAGAATGATTGATTTTAATAGAATCATAATGTTCTCTTAGTCCGTATACCCATTCGGATTATCACTTTGCCACTTCCATGAGTCACGACACATTTCCTCAATGCTTTTTTCAGTCTTCCATCCAAACAAGAGTTTTGCCTTTTCAGGGTCAGCATAACATGTTGCAATATCTCCTGGACGTCTAGCAGTAATTACATATGGAACGGATTGATCCGTTGCTGTTTCAAAGGCTTTCACAACATTTAATACACTATAGCCTATACCAGTCCCTAAGTTAACTGCTTCAATCCCTTCATGGTCTAACACGTAGTCAAGAGCAGCCAAATGACCTTTTGCAAGATCTACGACATGGATGTAATCTCTAACACCTGTTCCATCTGGCGTGTTGTAGTCATCACCAAAGACACTTAGATGGTCTCTTTTTCCTACAGCAACTTGCGTAATATACGGCATTAGGTTGTTTGGAATCCCATTGGGATCTTCGCCAATGCGCCCTGAATGATGTGCACCTATAGGATTAAAGTATCTAAGGAGTGATATGGACCACGCATCATCTGAAACATATAAGTCTCTAAGAATCTCTTCAATCATAAGCTTCGTTCTACCATATGGATTGGTTGCACTGAGGGGTGAGCTTTCTTTAATTGGTGTGATTTCAGGGTCACCATACACAGTTGCAGATGAACTGAAGACTAGTTTTTTAACGCCATGTTCTCTCATAACCTCACATAAGTTAAGTGTGCCTGTTATATTGGTATGGTAATAAGAAAGTGGAATGGATACGGATTCCCCCACTGCCTTCAAACCTGCAAAATGGATAACCGCTTCGATTTCATTTTCCTCAAATAATCTATTTAAACCCTCTTTATCCAGAATATCTAACTCATATAATTCAATCATTTTTCCTGTCAGTTCATTTACACGTCGAATCGATTCAGGTTTGCTATTTGAGAAATTGTCTACAACGATGATTTCTTTACCTGCTTCAAGCAGTTCCACACATGTATGGCTACCAATGTAACCAGCACCACCTGTAACTAAAATTGCCATAATATCATCCTTTCGATTATCTATTATATATTTGTACACCCCAGAGCATGTAGTGACCCATCAAACATATCCTGTGATCAATTTGTACAAAAAAAGACTCAAACAATAAATTGTCTGAGTCTATTATACGAAAATTACTAATTAAAACCTATGGTTACTTAAGATTGATATTAGGATTGTAATATTCCTAATTAAGTCCCTTCATAGATAAGGATACCTTAC
>Ga0209379_10001408_pt1 | contig 15882 bp, 13 predicted proteins | sample tdDd001_FD_187124 | JGI IMG/M metagenome (GOLD analysis project Ga0209379, IMG submission 187124) | Marine sediment microbial communities from the Atlantic coast under amendment with organic carbon and nitrate - tdDd00.1 (SPAdes)... | ecosystem: Environmental > Aquatic > Marine > Coastal >...
ATTCATATTACGTCCTGCATAATTTTATTATATGTGTGGAAGGATTATATATTGCTCTCGAAACATTTTTTAACAGGAAATACGATATTTTTCCACCTTTCTTTCGATAAACTTTCGGTTAACTCACCATTAACATTCTTTTAGCCTGGTACGGTATGTTACTTTGGGGGCAGGATTTGACAGAATAGAAACGTTAACAAATGGCAGGGGCGACATTCGAAAATGTTAAAAAAGAAGCTCACGTTACGGGTGAGCTTCTTTTGTTGTATCGGTTATGTAAAGATAACTCGATTATTTACTAGGTACTAAGGGGGTTAGAGCGGAGACTTTCGCACTAGCTTTTCCCGTTGTCTTTCCCGCTTGGCCTGTACCCTGAACCAGCCTCATTAGCTCGGTGCTATCCCATTTTTCAGGCTGTTTGCTGAAATACGCCGTCATCATTACATGCACTGCCTGGCGTAGCTGTTCCTGTTGAGGGTGATCCGGATTCTTCTGTGACCATTGCTGATAGTAGGCCTGTACTTTGATTGGATGATTATCTTTGATAGCTTGTTTCATCCCCTCAAGCGGTGCAATGTCTGTGGTTGATTGACTGCTACTGCTTACCAGAGGCGCTTTCTGTGATGCTCGGGCTTTTAACCATAATGCGGTTGTTATTATCCACAGTCCAGCAAAGAAGGCGGTTAGCCAAGGCCAGTAGCCTGAGTCAGTGACAACTTGCACCTCTGTTGTGCCAGTCATTTCGCTATTGTTTGTTGCAGGGGTCGGTTCGGAGAGCAACGGTAGATTTATATTGTTATTGATGCTGTCGCCAGGCAGTACAGTTACCTTCAGTCCATCGATATGACTTGTCTCCTGTTTACTGGTTTCTGTGTTCCACCAGTTGATTGACAGCGCCGGTAGGCTAAGCTCGCCTTGTTCACGTGGCAGGATCACCTGTTTGAGTGTCATCACGGTATAGCCGTTGACAGTGCTGTACACCGGCTTTTCATCATAGACCTTTACTTTGTCAGGGTATTGCAATGTCAGATTTGGCAGGCTGCTTTGCTCGGCATTTTTTATTTGCAAAGTAATGGTTCTGGTTAGAGGATCCCCGACTCGGATTTCTTTGCTATCTGGCTGCCACTGTTGTTCCAGCTGCAAGTCCTGGGTCGGAAGCCACAGGCCTTGATAGCTTGCAGGTTTATCTCTGACACTAAGTTTAAGGTCTCCAGTTTGTTTTTCGACTGGGATCCGTAGGGTCGATCCAAAGCCTCGACCGCTTTTGACAACGTTGCCCCTGAACTCGGCACCACGCAATAGGATTGATCCAGCTTTGCCGGCTGTGATTTGATAGTCACGGGTAATAACTAGATAGCGACGTCCATTTAAAACGGGTTCGGTTTGACGATCATCGCCAACCTGCTTTACTTCCAGGCCATCACCTGATGGTGCGATCAATGTTGCTTGGCTCATTTGCTCGCCAATTCGGATCCGGACTGTATAGCGGATACTTTCACCCACATATAGCTGGTCTTTGTCGATGTCGAAATCGACTCTGATATCTGGTTGGCTAGTGTTTTGGCTTTTGGTTGCGTTGCTGTTTTTTAGTGAGGAGATCTCGATTGGTTCGGTTGTTGTCGCGCCGATACGAAAGCTAGGAATCGTAAATTCCCCGATCTCTTTTGTCGCCAGGGCGACTTTCCATTCGGTACTGCGAGTGATGGCACCATTGATCATCGTCGTGCCGCTGCTGACGTTTGGTCGACCTAAGCTGAAATTTTCTTCAAGCGGTGATAAATCCAACGCATTGGTACTAACGTTGTCATCAATCGAAATGGTTAGCTGGAAGACTTCATTTACTGCAACAATGTTTTTGGAGACTGTTGCAACGGCCTGTGCAGCATAGACAAATGACGATTGCATGAGTGCCAGCAGGGCAATCAGGCTCCAGATATACCGCTTTAAACGGCGATGCAAGCCTGTACGGGCTGTGAGGTTATTCTTCATCATATCCATCTTAAGTCTTACCATGAATTCTCAGTTACCTGAGGAGCTTGTTTCTGACGTGCCTGCAGCATCAACTGGGCACGGATCAATGCACTGGTATCATCAGGTACCTGCTCCAGTTTTTTTAGTACCGGATCACTGGCTGAGAGGGCGTCATGAGGTTGTTGACGGCTCACTGACTGCTTGGCCTGCTGTTTTTTCTCGTTGTCCTGAACATCTTCCTGCGCTTGGCCTGCTTTTATTTGCTGGGCTTCATCCTGCTGCTTGTCATCTTTCTGGTCATCTTTCTGGCTCTTGCCTTGTGGTTGAGAGGCGGGCTGCTGCTCTGACTGTTTTTGGGCGTTTTGATCCGTTTGTGATTGTTGCTCGTTAGCCTGCTCACTTTCGTCAGCCTCTTGCGACTCCTGAGCTTCATTGTCATCCTCGTTTTGCTCGTTTTGCTCGTTTTGCTCGTTTTGCTGGTTTTGCTGGTTTTGCTGGTTTTGTGGTTGTTGGCTCTTTTGTTGATCGTCTGAGGAGGGATCCTGGCTGTCGCTTTTGTTTTCTTCAGACTGCTGTTGCTCTAGAGCCAGTTTCACTAACTCGATATTTTTCTTGGCGTCTGCATGCTGGTTGTCTTCATTGAGAACAGATTGATAGCTATCGATCGCTTTTTCGAACTCACCGGATCTGGCGTAGGCATTGCCAAGGTTATATCGGGACGTGAGATCGCCAAGGGGCTTAAGTGTTTCAATCGCTTGCTGGTAGTTTCCTGCCTTATACTGTGCAACGCCTTTCCACTGGGGGGAGGAAAACTGCTCGGCAGCCGATTCGTAATTCTCCTGGTGGAAAGCATCGTAGCCCAGCTGATCTTGATTTTTCCATGGCGAGGCGAATGCATGATCGACAGGCATAAACACCAGCATTGCCGCGATAACTATGCCACGGCGAAAGCCAAACAAGGATAAGACGATCAAAGGAATGAGCAGCCAGAAACCGTTGTTCACTCGTTCTACCAGCTCCTTTTCCTTCTCTTTGTTAGCGTTTTCTTTTGGTTTGGCTGTTGCAGCCACTAGGCTATCAACATCGCGGTTGGTTACTTGAGAGAGTTGCAGCTGACCGCCAGTTTGCTTAACCAAAGGCAGCAGAGTATTAAGTTCAACCTTGGCGACAACGGTCTCTCCCTGGCTGTTGGTCAGCAACCTGCCATCGGGCATTCTAACTGGCGCACCCTGACGGGTACCGACTGCCAGAATAGAGAGTCGGTAGCGGGTATCAGCCAATAAGGCGCTGGTGCTTGATGACTCTTTGTCACTTAAGCCGTCGGTGACCAGAATAATGTCTCCCTGTCGGTGGCCGGCTTGTTTGAGCAAGTTGATGGCTTCTTCAATACCGGCTGCGGCATTACTGCCTTGGAGCGGCATTATTTCCGGTGATAGGTGTGGGATCAGGCTCGATAGCGTATTGCTGTCTTGTGTAAGCGGGCTGACAACATAGCCGTCAGCGGCATAGGTAACCAGACCAGTACTGCCTTCCTTCCAGCCGGGTAATATATCCAGAGCCTTGTATCGGGCTTGGGTCAGGCGGTTTGGTGTTATGTCTGTCGCATACATAGAGCGGGACATATCCATTACCAGAACACGGGCCCCCGAGATACTGTAGGCTGGCAAGCTGGTTTTTTCCCAGCTGGGACCGGCCAGGGCAATAACGGTGAGCAGCCAGCAGAAGCCTAGCATAGGGACAAAGCCTGTTGAGGCTTGTTGTTGGCCAAGACCCAGCTTTTCGGCAAGGTGAGGGGCTATCAGGCCGTGATTGTGTTGTTTACCCTTTAACCAGGGTAGTAACAAGCTTAGTGGGAGTATGGCGATCAACCACAGCGGATGAAGAAAGGTAAAATCAGCCATGATGTCTCCTCAATAATGCAATGACAAGAGAGAGAAGCAGGGCGATTGCCAATGGATAGCGGAATAGTTCCTGTCGCGGACGCCAGGTTTGCTGCGCAGTGTTGATAGGTTCCATTTGATCAATTAACTGATAGATATTTTCAAGCTCTTGTGGATTTCGGGCCCGAAAGTACTGGCCACCGGTCATATTGGCTATGTCAGCCAGCATTTTTTCGTCCAAATCCTGAGAGGGGTTAACGGTACGGGTCGAGAAGAAAGAGCGTTGCTGCATCTCTTCGGCCCCGATACCGACGGTATAGATGGTGACGTTACTCCGGGAGGCCAGCTCTGCCGCCTCTGCCGGATCGATTACGCCGGCCGTATTGGCCCCGTCACTGAGCAAAATGATCACCCGCTGAGGAGCTTCGCTGTTAATAAAGGTTTTGGTAGCAATGCCGAGTCCTTCACCAATAGCCGTGCTTTGGCCAATCAGACCCAGTACGGTGCGGCCGAGCTGCTCCTGTACGGTGTTGCGGTCGAATGTCAGTGGTGTTTGCAGGTAGGCATGGTTGGCAAACAAAACCAGACCGAGGCGGTCGCCTTTGCGCTTGTCGATAAAGTCATTCAGTACTTGCTTGACCGCAGTCAGGCGATCAATGTTATTGCCTCCTGATGTCACCATGTCTTCGATTGACATCGATCCAGATAGATCGACGGCTAATAGCATATCCCGGTGTTCCGGGTTGATTTCGATAGGATCGCCATACCAAACAGGACGCGCAAGGGCGCCTAGCAGGCAGCACCATGCCAGCGCCATAGTTACTTTTCGCCATCGAGTATCAGGTTGCTGCTGCCCAATCCCTTCGGGAAGTTTGGGCAGGCGGATTGCTACCGGTTGCACGGCAGGTTTGGAAAAGCGATAGACAAAGAACGGAAGAGGCAGTAGCAACCATGCCCAAAGCCAGGAAAACTCAAACATCATCGGCCTCCGTAACCACAGGCAGGTGCTGACCATTGGCAGGCAACCTAGCTTTTGCTAACCATAGTTTTGCTTGCTGGTAGCATGTGTTAAATGCATGTTGCTCTACTACACGCGAAGAGAACAGTCCTTGCTGCCAATCACCCGAGAGGGCAACAAAGCCGCGATGCTTTTCTGCCAGTTGATGGTCAAGAAACGACAGCCACTGCTCACCGGTCAGGCTTGCAACATGTTGGCGGGAGAAGTAGGTCATCGCCGTTTGGCGCAGCAGCAGGTTTATTTCGTTAAGCTGTTCTGGCTTATTAAGGCTCTTTAGTAGCCGCAAGGCTTCCTTGCGTGCCTTTTGCTGTATCAGGTGCTGCCTGGTTTTGACAATGAGAACGAGCAGGGTAATAACGGCGGCTGCAATACAAAGCCACCATCCCCAGGATAACGGCCAGAAGCCGGGCACGGTTGATAGGTGGACATCAGCCAGAGGCAGTGATGCCGCGATATTATTAGGCGTCATTTGATCAGCCATGGTATTTCTCTATACCTCCGAGTTGCTGCATCAGGGGCAGCGCTGCCGATACTTGATGAAGTGGAATGGCTAGGCTCAAGGCCATGTCGTGAATGAACTGCTGGTGCCCTAGGTATTGTTCGCTCAGTTTTTCGCGGGTTTTCTTAGCTGAAAAATCTAGCCAGACCGATTGTTTGCTGTCTGCAACATGTTCGGTGCCTTTGAAGGCGGTCTGTCCTTGTTCAAGTGGATCGTGGATCTGGACAAACTGAATGCGATTATGCTGTCGAAGTTGACTTAAACGACGTTTGTCTGTTTTAGCTAGCTGATAGAAATCACTGAGTACAACAATCTCGCTGCCTTTGGGACATAAGTGGTGAAGGTGCTTCAGGGCGGCAGAAAAAGACAGCGGCTCTTGCTCATCTTCGGTGCTTTGGTGGGCATCAATCAATGCATTAATAATTCGCAGCGGCCCTTGTTGACGGGCTGTCGGTTTGCATTCGATCAATTTGGTGCCGGTATAGATAATGGCACCAATCCGGTCTTGCTCGCTGACAGCCAGCCAGCTGAGCAGGCTGGCAAAATGTGCCGCCTGAACTGATTTCAGTAACAGCTGAGAGCCAAACTTCATGCTGGTGCCAAGATCAACCAGCAACATCACTGGCTGTTCACGCTCTTCGGCAAATAGTTTGGTATGGGTTTTTCCTGTTCTGGCCGTCACACGCCAGTCGATGGCGCGAATATCGTCACCGGCTTGGTAGGGGCGAACTTCCGAAAAGTTCATTCCCCGGCCTTTCTTACGGCTCATATGCTGGCCATTTAACTGCGACCACACGCTCTGTGCCGGCGGTAACCAGCGTACAGACTGGTTTTTGTAATGCAGCAGTTCAGCCAGGCACAGGTCAACCCCATCACTGTGTGGTGGCAGAGAGGGTGTCATCGGTGGTGTCATAGATGATGTTACGGGTGTTTCGGTCATGCGCAGGCTACCTGTGCGATAAGCTGGCTGATGATGGTATCGGCAGCAATGCCCTCGGCCTGTGCTTCATAGCTTAGCAACAGGCGATGGCGCAATACCGGATAGGCCATTTGCTGGACATCCTCGGGGGTGACAAAGTCACGGCCGCACAGCCAGGCATGGGCGCGGGCACAGCGGTCCAGGGCCAGTGTTGCACGAGGGCTTACCCCAAGCTGTAACCAGCTGGCGAGTTGGTCGCTGTAGCGTTCTGGTTGGCGGGTCGCCATCGTCAGACGGATGATATAGTGTTCGACTTCCTCGGCCATGTGGATCTTCAGCACCTCTTGGCGTGCCGAGAAAATCTCGCGCTGGCTGACTTGTACTGACTCTGGCTTGTCGATGCCCATTGCTTCCCCGCGATTTAGGCGCAGGATTGCCAGCTCACTGTCTGCATCCGGATAGTCAACGTTAAGCTGCAGCAGAAAACGGTCTAACTGGGCTTCGGGAAGTGGGTAGGTCCCTTCCTGCTCGATCGGGTTTTGCGTTGCCATTACCAAAAATAGTTCGGGAAGGGCGTAGGTTTCTCTGCCCGCCGTAATTTGCTTTTCTGCCATTGCCTCGAGCATGGCGGCCTGAACTTTGGCCGGAGCTCGGTTGATTTCGTCTGCCAGTACCAAGGCGTTAAAGATAGGCCCCGGCTGGAAGGTAAACTCGCCGGTTTCTGGACGGAAGACATCGGTACCAGTCAGATCGGATGGCAGCAAATCGGGTGTGAACTGAATACGGTGAAAACTACCTTCGATACAGTCAGACAACACCTTTACTGCACGGGTTTTGGCAAGCCCCGGCGGTCCTTCGACTAATATATGACCATCGGCAAGCAGGGCGATTAATAGCTGTTTAACGAGATCGGGCTGACCAATAACCTGGCTGTCCAGGAAAGTATTAAGGCGTTGGAAAGTCGACGTTAGCATAGATTGGCAATGTCCTTGTAAAACAAACAGTCAAACAATAAATAATGCATTGTCTGACTTAAGAAAAGTGTTTTAGTTCATATTGCGAATTTGTTCGCTCATTCATTGTACAGCCAGCAGTGTCTGGAGTCTTCCTAGTGTACTGATGTGAATTATAGCGTATTCAGAGAGTTACTATTAGTATCCTTATCGGTAGAGGAAATCAGGGCCAGGGATCACTCGGTCAGACTTGCTTGTGATAAATAAAATAGACTTGGCTCCTTATGTTGGTGCGTCGCTGGAAGTGATGGAGCAAGACACTAAACGAATGCGCCCTAGTAAGCCTTATGTGTTTACTAATTTAAAAGAAGGAAAATGGTTACCAGAAATTATCGATTTTGTAGTGACTCAGGGAATGCTTGATAAATAGTCGTAATAATTAATAAATACAGAATAAAAAGCTGGGGAAATCTCCCTCGGCTTTTCCTATCATAGATCTAGAAAATAAAAAATAAGCTTGAAATAGCCCTTCCAAATGTAATCAACAATAAGATTAGTTATTAATGTTATTTAACTGCTCATCAATATTACTCGGTTTTTATGACTCTATTTTTGTCCAATTCTGAATGTTAATAGTGAAACAGCTCATAATTTACATTTCTTTTGATACATATTTCCATTATTTAAATGGTTTAAACTGAAATTGCGGAGATTGGCATTGTTAATGCATCATGTGTGTAACATATCAATAGCATTTATCGTTGGGATGGTTACACCAAGTAAGTGTGATTCTATGCAGGAATATTGGTATGACCATTGATGCAGTGTGTTGATATTGCTATGCGTGTGTGTTCTTATAATATTCATGCAACATAAAGGCCACGGAAATGTCTTTTTCGACAGCTACGATGCAATAAAAGAATTGGGAATAAAACTGAGAATCAGTTTTGACTTGTTAGTGCCTGTGTCTTTGCAAGGCATTTAAACGCTTTTGTTTCAATGTAATGTAACATCATCAATGATGGAATGGAGTCTTCTGTAATGAGTAAAATAGCATTAATAACTGGTGCAAATGGTGGTATTGGTTCTTCAATTACAAACGCTTTGGTTGAAGCCGGTTATCGAGTAATTGCAACATACTATCCGAATGGAGAAGCCGAAGCTAAAGAATGGCTGGAAGGGCATGACTATTCAGAAGAGCAAGTTAGGTTGTACCCTTTAGATGTTACGGATACGGCACACTGCGAAGAGTCCCTGGCAACATTGCTGCAAGAAGAGGGTAACATTGATGTGTTGGTTAATAATGCTGGAATAACACGTGATACTACATTCAAACGAATGACTGCAGAACAATGGAATGATGTAATTACTACAAACTTAAATAGCTTGTTTAATGTGACACATCCTTTATTTGCTTCAATGTGTGAACACGGTAATTCTCGTATTATTAATATTTCATCGGTGAATGGTTTAAAAGGCCAGTTCGGACAGACAAATTATTCTGCAGCAAAAGCCGGAATGCTTGGCTTTACTAAAGCGCTTGCGGCTGAAGGTGCTCGTTCAGGTGTTACGGTTAATGCTATTGCCCCAGGTTATACAGGGACGCCGATGGTTGAAGCCATTAAGCCGGAAGTACTGGACTCTATTAAAGCTGAAATTCCTATGAGGCGTCTTGCTGCACCTAGCGAAATAGCTGCCGCGGTAATTTTTCTTGCTAGTGATGCTGCCGCATATATTACAGGCGAAACGTTGTCTGTAAATGGCGGTTTGTATATGCATTAAGGAAGAGTTTAGATTTTAGCGAAAGGACGCAATTAAATGACTAAAGTATTTGTTGTTGCAGCAAAACGTACTCCTCTTGGTAGCTTTAACGGCTCACTTAAATCTGTTCCGGCAGCTCAGTTGGCAGCGGTTGCAATCAAGGCTGCTATCAAGGAAGCAAAGATTGATCCGGTAAACCTTGATGAAGTTATTCTCGGTAATGTTGTTGGAGCGGGCCAGGGAATGGGGCCCGGTCGTCAAGCTGCAATTTATGCCGATATTCCTCAGGAAGTGCCAGCCTATAGCCTAAACATGGTGTGTGGAAGTGGTATGAAAGCAGTGATGGATGCTGCATCTCATATCAAAGCAGGCGATGCTGAATTAGTAGTGGCAGCTGGTGCCGAAAATATGTCGCAAATCCCATTTTGTGTGTCATCGAAAGTACGTGATGGCCAGAAAATGGGCAACCTTGAAATGACCGACTTGCTGATTACTGATGGTTTGACCGATGTCTTTAACAACTACCACATGGGCGTGACTGCTGAAAATGTGGTGGCGAAGGTCGGCCTTAATCGCGAACAACAAGATAATTTTGCTCTAGCAAGCCAACAGAAAGCCGTTGCTGCTATTGAGCAGGGCAAATTTGTCGATGAAATTGTGCCTGTGGAAGTGACGGTGCGTCGCAAGACAAATGTCGTTGATACGGATGAATATCCTAAAGCCGATGCAACAATCGAAGGGCTAGCAAAACTTCGTGCCGCTTTCAAGAAAGAAGGTGGTTCGGTAACGGCTGGTAACGCATCCGGCATTAATGATGGTGCTAGTGCAATCATTGTTGCTTCTGAAGCCGCGGTTGAAAAATACGGTCTGACGCCTCTGGCGGAAATAGAAAGCTATGCTCAGGTGGGTGTTGCGCCGGAAATTATGGGACTTGGTCCTGTTACTGCGGTTATAAAAGCGCTGGACAAAGCAGAGCTGAAAATCGGCGATATTGGTTTATTTGAATTCAATGAAGCGTTTGCAGGCCAGGCACTGGGTGTGCTGCATGAGATTGCAGACGAACTGGATACTCAGGTTGAGGATTTAGCTGAGCGTTCAAACGTAAATGGTGGTGCGATTGCACTGGGTCACCCTCTGGGTGCATCGGGTAACCGTATTATCGTAAGCCTTCTTCATGAAATGCGCCGTCGTGGTACAGAGCTTGGCCTTGCCACGCTGTGTGTCGGTGGTGGTATGGGTACGGCAATCGTACTGAAGAGCGTTTAACTGTAAGTGTTTCGGATTGTACCCGGATAACGTCATGGCTCGGGTACATCACTCGTTAGTTTTTTAATCGAAGGAAATAGCTATGTATACGGAAATGTTTAAATCTTTCTCTGAGCAGACTGAAAAATCACTCGCACCATACGTAAAGTTCAATAAATTGTTCAGCAAGAACGTTGAAGAGCTAACTGAGCTTCAGTTGGCAGCGGTTCGTGCTTATAGTGACCTAGGCCTTACTCAGTTGAAAGCGGTTAGTGAAGTTAAAGACGTACAGTCTTTCGCAGCATTCAATAGCCAGCAACTTGAAACGCTAACAAAGCTTTCTCAACAGCTAATCGACGACAGCAACAAGTTCAATGCTGTTGCTCAGTCATTCAAGACTGAAGTTGAAGAGCTTGTTGCAGAAAATGTTAAGCAAGTTACGCCAGTATAAGTGAAATGACCACTCAGCCGCCTCCTTATGTGGGCGGCTTTTTAGTCTAAATACTGAGGTCATTGCAATGAACTATAACTTCTTTACGGACTACTTTGCCAAGCTCCAGGATATGAACCAGGAGTGGTGGAAAGAGATAGATTCCGGTAAGGCAGCCATAAATAGTCCCCTTAATAAAGCGCTTAATGAAATAAACTTGGAAGATACTGCCCAGTTAATCGAAAAAGCATCAGCGCAGCCAGCCGTGTTAGCGAAAGTACAGCTAGACTGGTGGGAAAATCAACTGAAGATCTGGCAAAACGTCGCCATGAAATCTGGTGATGAATCCGATCTTGTTAAGCCCGAAAAAGACGACAAACGCTTCAGTGATCCAGCTTGGGACAATGAAGCCTTTTACAATTATATCAAGCAGTCCTATTTGCTCTTTAGCAACACAATGAAAGAAAGCATCGACTCGATAGAGGGGCTGGATGAAAAAGCCAAAGAACGCCTGAGCTTTTTTTCTCGTCAGGCCATTAATGCTATGTCACCTACAAACTTCATTACCACCAACCCGGAACTTGCCAAGCTAACGGTTGAAACTAACGGGGAAAACCTCGTTAAAGGTATGGAGCTGCTTCAGGAAGACATGCAGGCCAGTGCTGACGTGCTGAAAATCCGAATGACAAACGACAATGCTTTCCAGTTGGGTGAAAATGTAGCCAACACTGCGGGTGATGTGGTTTTCAAGAACGATTTGTTTGAACTGATTCAGTACAAGCCATTGACTGAAAAGGTGAATGCCACACCGCTACTGGTCGTTCCGCCGTTTATCAACAAGTACTATATATTGGATCTTCGCGAGAAGAACTCGATGGTACGATGGCTGGTCGAGCAGGGACATACCGTGTTCATGATGTCTTGGCGTAATCCAGATGCCAGCATGGTCGATGTCGATTTTGAAAACTATGTGCTGGACGGTGTGGTGAAGGCGGTTGAAGCTGTCGAAGATATCACCGGCGAGAAGCAAATTAACGCAGCAGGATACTGTATTGGTGGTACCTTGTTAGCCGTTGCTTTGGCCTATTATTCAGCCAAGCGGATGCGAAATCGGATTAAGTCAGCCTCTTTCTTTACGACCTTGCTAGACTTCTCTCAGCCGGGTGAAATAGGAGCGTATGTCAACGATCCTATTATCTCTGCAATTGAAGCGCAGAATGAAGCAAATGGTTATATGGATGGGCGATCGTTGAGCGTAACTTTCAGCCTACTGCGTGAAAACAGCCTGTACTGGAACTATTACATCAATAATTACCTCAAAGGTAATAGCCCAATAGACTTTGATTTACTCTACTGGAATGGGGACAGTACTAATGTATCTGTGGCTTGCCACAGTACTTTGCTGCGCCAGTTCTATCTTGAGAATAAGCTAAAGGATCCAAAGGGATATAAAGTCGGTGGCGTGTACATTGATCTGGCGAAGATCAAGGTGCCGACCTACTTTATCTCGACGCAGGAAGATCATATCGCGCTTTGGCAGGGTACCTTCCGTGGATCGCAGCTACTGAGCGGTCAATCGACGTTTGTTCTTGGTGAGTCCGGTCATATTGCCGGAATCGTTAACCATCCGACCAAGAATAAATACGGTTTCTGGACCAACAACAAGAAGACTGCAGACGCAGAGGTATGGCTTGAGTCTGCCAAGCGTCAGGATGGCTCTTGGTGGGGGCACTGGAATACATGGTTGGCTGACTTTGAGTCTGCTGAGCCTGTCGGTGCCCGTCAGGCGGGTAATACTAATTATCCTGCTCTTGCTCCTGCGCCAGGTAGTTACGTATTGCAGACGTTACCGATTGAGGTATCGAATGCTGTCGAACAACCTCAACAGGAAAATAGTCAAGAAGCTTAGTGTTAAGCAAGGCTAAAATACCGAAAAGCCAGTGGACTATCTGCTGGCTTTTTGCTTTCTGTTTATGCTCTTTTATCTCCAATTCCCCCTTTTTTATGTGGCGGCTAAATATTCAGTTTGGTATTAATCACTTTGACGATAGAATACCCAGTCTTTGCATTATTGCCTTTATTTGATACATGTCAGGAATATTATGACCTTGGATCGTCGTGCAGATCTTATACTTGTCGCTACCACTATGCTTGCGGCAGCCGGATGGATTTTTTCAAAAGAAGCGATTCAGGGTCTGCCACCGTTTGGCTTTATTGGTACGCGCTTTGTGTTGGCGTCGATATTTCTGCTGCCTTTTTGCCATTCAGCATTAAGAAAGGTTAGTCGAGGTGATCTGATACGAGCACTGGGCGTTGGTTGTCTGCTCGGTAGTGCGTTGCTGCTGTGGATCTATGCGATATCAGTTAGTGACACTCTAGCGGAAGGGGCCTTTATCATGAGTCTTTCCATGTTATTCGTACCGCTGGTGGCATGGCCGCTGTTCCGGCAGCGACCGCCGCGTATGTTCTGGTTTTCCCTGCCGCTGGCATTCGGTGGCCTGATGATGCTATCGCTCGGTGGTGGCTGGCAACAGTCTGCTAGTCAGGTTTGGTTTGGATTGGCTGCTTTAATGCTTGCCTTGCATTTCAATTTCAATAGCCGCTGTGCTCAGCGTATTCCCGCTTTGCTGCTGACCTGTATTCAGTTGTTTGTTACCGGTTCGATGGGGTTAGTGGCATCGCTGAGCTTTGAAACCTGGCCGCAGGAAATAGGCATTAATATCTGGGGCTGGTTTGCCATGAGCGTGGTAATAGCAACAAGCCTGCGTTATGTGATGCAAACAACCGGGCAGAAACACAGTACAGCCGCTAATGCCGCCATTATCATGGTACTGGAGCCGGTATGGACGGTGGTACTGAGTATTCTGTGGTATGGCGAGCAGATGCCGATGAATAAGGTTTTGGGCTGTACGCTGATTTTGATGGCGCTACTGTTTTATCGTGGTGGTGCAACAATCATGGCAAAGTTGAAGGCGGCCTAGGTCTATTTCTTTTAATATTAAGTGCGCTTAGATAACGTAACGTCCCCATTTGTTTCTGAATAAGTTAAGTTATAAGGAGCAGAAATAAACTTAAACGTACACATATTACCATTCAAACCATCACCTGTTGGGACAGGTTTTTCGTAGTCATCTCGAGTCAAGCTAGAACCCGGTAACAAATTCTCAAGAATATCTTCGCAGCTTTGCACTGTATTGATTATGCGCGGGTAACCACTTTTATTAAAATGAAGGTCATAAATCGTATAGCCCCAATCACCTTCTCGGCCTTCAGAAATATTGGGATCGGGTTCACCATCAACGAGCCATTTACTGTGAAAAAGCTCAACAGCTGAATGAAATGATCCTTTTAGGCTTAGGTACGTTGAATCCTTAGCATCATCCTGTACATTTAGAAACCTTGGAGCCGCTGTAACTGCAAGAATACCTAAAAGAACAATAACAACAACTAACTCAATTAAAGTAAAACCACGTTGAAATCTCACCAACAAGCCCTCCTCGCTCTAATGCTGGGAATTATGCAACAAGTAGTTCCATGATGTCCACTTTCATAACAGATCAACAATGTTCTTCTGGAGCTTAACGCCATCAAGAACTCCAAAGAATGGATCAGTTGTTCTTAATTTATAAATATTATCAATTAAGTCATAACATTTATATTTTCGATTAAGGGGACGGCAATGCTGTTGTTATCGAAGAGCATTGGTTCTATTGCTGTAGTCGCGATACCAAAGAAGGTTCTTCCCCTTGTGTGATGAATTTTTTGGAACGATGAAATTAATAGAAGGGGAAGTTAGATGGGGTTGGTTATACTGTTGTGAGTTATAATGACCTGTTTTGATTTCGAGTCTGTAACCCCCTCCAGCTCCCCCTTTGGTTGACAGTTGTTGCCAATTTAGTTTTCCTTTCAGGGGGAGGGCTGTTCATTGCATACTGCTAAACTAATATTATGCTTCGTTTAAACATACTAATGGTACGGTAAAAGTTTGACTCTGTTCGGCGATTGATGATGGAGATATGTTATTTTGAGATTTCGTCACATGATGCGGTATGTTTTGTTCATTCAAAAAAATGCTTAGCATAGATGCTTTGAGCGTTTTTTTTCTATTATTCGTGACAATTCCAATAACATCCCCATTTTCTGCGAAAACTGGACCACCGACATTACCATTAATAACATCATTCGTGATTGTCATGAAACGAATATCATTGTAACTTCCAGATGCAAGGCTAATAATTCCATCGGTTATGATTCCTTGAAAAGACGGTATCTTTGAGTTATTTGTATTCGATGAGTGATAGCCATAGGAGTAGGTTCTTTCTCCTTGATAAGTCTTCTTCTTCGAACTTATTGTTGCATAGGTTTCGTTTGGGGTGGCAGACTTTAATAGTGAAATGTTATTCATTTTGTCTGTTCGTATAACGGTTAAATCGATTAATTTCCCGTTCCGTTCATAACTTAGCTTTGAACATTTTCCAACAATGTTTTCTACGGATAATAGGTATTGATTGTTAACAAAGAATGCTGTCGCTTTTTCTTCTGGATCTGGCTTGTAATTTACGCCATTAGAAACAATATTGTAATTATTAACTGTTCTGTAATTCTTTACTTGCAGGTCACTGCTAGTTAGCGGACGTCCATTAACTTCAGTTATGTTACAGTTAACTCCTCCTGAGTCGTTGCAAGTCTGTTGGGCGAGATCCATTGCTTCTTCTTTTGTGCTTGCTCCCCATGCAGCTCCGGCGGAACCATTTGTACCGATAGAAAAAGCTTTATTATTAGGCTTATCTTGATACTGTCTGTATAAGTCATCAGTAGATACATTTGCTGCATGGCTAGTTGAAGAAAAACAAACTGCAGCTAAAAGACCAACATTGAAAAAATTTATTTTCATTTAAAATTCGACCATTTATGAAAAATTTCTACAAGTTCAGCTTTACCTCACAAGTTTAACCTCTGCTATGTTGTGAGCAGTAGGTGGTAGGCAAACTATAACTTATCTTCGAATCACATAAAATCCCTTTAATATCAGCTTGTAAAGGAAGATATGCTGCGCCACCAGTGGTTTTCATCAAGTTTTATATTGCCGAGTTAAGTTTCCATTTTTAGCCATATTATTTTCCAACACCTTCTACAATCGCTTTGAACAGAGTGAACTCTTCGGTTTTTCTTCCTCGGGCAATTGGAACCCAATGATCGCCGCTTT
>Ga0209379_10001413_pt1 | contig 15847 bp, 15 predicted proteins | sample tdDd001_FD_187124 | JGI IMG/M metagenome (GOLD analysis project Ga0209379, IMG submission 187124) | Marine sediment microbial communities from the Atlantic coast under amendment with organic carbon and nitrate - tdDd00.1 (SPAdes)... | ecosystem: Environmental > Aquatic > Marine > Coastal >...
GAAGCACCTGCTGCTTTTACAACATTCTCTTCCATCATAGTTGAACCTAAATCATTTGCTCCAAATTTTAAAGCCATTTGACCAATGTATGAACCTTGAGTTACCCAAGAACTTTGCATATTTTTAAAATTATCTAAATATAATCTTGAAACTGCAAGTAGTCTTAAGTATCTATTTGATGATTGTGGTTTAATGTCAGGTTGTTCTTGTGCAAGCTTAGTATTAGCTCCTTGGAAAGACCACATAATAAATGCTCTAAATCCACCTGTTTCATCTTGAAGCTTTCTTAAATGCTCCCAGTGTTCAATAATTTCTTCATCAGTTTCAACAGTTCCAAACATCATTGTAGCAGTTGTTTTCATACCAATAGAGTGTGCAAGCCTATGTACTTCTAACCACTCACTTGTATCCATCTTCTTTGGAGCAATAATATCTCTAACTCTATCAGATAAAATCTCAGCTCCAGCACCTGGAATTGAGCTTAAACCTTTTGCTTGAAGTCTCTTTAATACTTCTAACATAGAGATTTTAGAAACTCTTGCAATAAACTCAATCTCAATTGCAGAGAATCCATGAATTGTAACTTGAGGATATTTAGTATGAATATGATCAACTAACTCTTCATAATAATCAATCTTTAATTTTGGATGAACACCACCTTGAAATAAAATCTGAGTTCCACCAATTTCAAGTAATTCATCAATTTTTTTATCAATTTCATCAAATTTTAAAACATATGAGTCTTCATCTCTACCATGTCTATAAAAAGCACAAAACTTACAATCAACCCAACATACATTTGTATAGTTGATATTTCTATCAACAATAAATGATGTAGTTTTATCAGGATGTAGTTGAGCTTTTTTAGCACTTGCTAATTCACCTAATTCTAATAAAGAAGCATTTTTAATTAAATCAAGTGCCTCTTCATTTGTTATTCTTCTATTAATAATGTCTTTATCAATACTATTTTCATTTATTTTCTTAACCATTAGAAACTAGCTCCTAAAGAGAACTCAAATGATGATGTATCATCACCTGGCTTATCATCAAGTGGTTGAGCAAAAATAAACTGTAATGGTCCTACTGGTGACTGCCATTCTAATAAAGCCCCAGTACTTGATCTTTTTATATCATCAAAATCATCTATACCAATCATACCATAGTCATAAAATAATGCCCATCTCATTTTTGCATTTGGAATAAGAGGAAAACTAACCTCTGCTGAATTAGCCCATAACTTTTTATATGGAAGTTCAACTAATCCTTCATCATTATTTGGACCAAAGGCATAAGACTTGTAACCTCTTAATGTTTTAGGTCCACCTAAATATAGTGAATCACCCTGATTAATCTGTCCCATATCAGCTAATATTTTTATCTGCGTTTTGAATCTAAAAATCCAATCAAGTTCAGTTAAGTCTTCTAAAGAATGAAAATACTTAAATGATGTACTTGATTTCATATACTGAGAATCTCCACCTAAACCTGCAAATTCTAATGATGTTCTAGTTTTATACCCTTCTCTTGGTAAATAATAATCATCAGTATTATCAAAAGTAATATATGGAGTGATAGAACTTGTTATATATTCTGCATCTTGGAAATATGCAGGGTTATTATTTCGAGTTGCATCATCGTGGATATAATCTTCTTCTATAAAATCTAATCTATATCTTGCACCTGCATGAGTGTCTCTCATAATTTTTTTACCAACTGATACTGAAAAACCTCTCATTGTTTTATCTAAATCATACTTATCTCTATTAATTTCAGTTTCACTATTATGAATTTCTAATTGTCCATTATAATCACTATCATTAATTGCAGGGTTTTTAATAGTAAATGCAAACTTGCTCTTAGTTGCTGACAAATCTGTACTTAAAGAAACACCTAATCCTGAGCCAAAAATATTTGCATCACTTACAGCAGCTGAGATCATTAATTTATCATATGAACCATATCCACCACCAAGCATAATTGAACCTGTTGATGCTTCTGTTACTTCAACAATAATATCAACTTTATTTTTTGAAACTCTTTTTTGTTCTAGTTTTACATCTTCAAAGTATCTTGTTCTTTTTAATTTCGATCTAGAATCTTTCACCTGGTGCTAAGTGAATGTTTCTTCTAACTGCTCTATCTAATGTTCTAGTATTTCCAGAGATTTTTACATCATTAATATATACTTTTTCACCCGGAATAACATTAAATACTATATTTACTGTACCATCTTTTTCATTCTTTTGAATATCAAACTTAACTTGTGCAAATGCATATCCTTGATTTGCAACTTGTTCTTTTATATATGCTTGATCTTTTCTTAATCTTTTAATATTAAAAGTATTCCCAACAATTAAATCTAATTCAGGATAGATATATTTAGGATCAACAATACTTGGATCTAAAAAGATTTTAATATCTTTTGTTCTATATTTTTGTCCCTCTGAAATGAAGAAATCTAAACTTGCTTGATTAGAAGCAAAATCAATATTCATAAAAGGATCTTTTACCTCAGCATCTAAGTATCCTTTTTCGTAATAAAGTTCATTAATTCTTCTAGCTTCATATTTTAGTTCATCAATTTTAACTTCACCATCATTTTGACCAAACCACCAAGAAGCAAACTCTTTCTCTTTATTTGCAGTTACTACATCAAAATCACCTTGGTCTAATTTATCAGCACCATAGTAGTTAGCTTTTTTAATAATAATTTCATCACCCTTATTTACATTAAATGTAACTTTTAAAGAGTGTTCATTTAGTTTTTCAATGTCAGTTTCAACAACAGAATTAATATAACCTTCATTCTCTAACATTGTTAATAATATTTTTTTAGCATCTTTGATTCTAGCAGGTGTATACATAGAACCTTTTCTAAGTTTAATTAAAGACTTTAAAGACTCAATATCATCTTCTCTACTTTTATAACCTTTTATATCGATTTTAGCAATAGATGGTTTTTCTTTAAATACTAATTGTACTTTTCCATTATTCTCATAAACAGCAATGTCATCAAAATATCCAAAGTTATAGAATTTTTTTATGGCATTATTTATCTTTTCATTATCTAATTCATCACCAACTTTAATATTTAATGTTTCATTTACAATTTTTGGTGAGATCTTACTCAAATTTTTATATTCAATTGATTTTATTGTGCTTGCACTTAATGCTGTAGCGCACGCTAAAGAAAATAGTACTACTTTATTTTTCACGACTATCCTTAATGTTCATAATAAGGCAATAATATAGCTAAATAATCTTTATATAAAAATTAAGATATAATCCCTAAATTATTAAATTTTAAAGGGTATGATTTGAATATTGGAATCGTTGGTTTAGGACTTATGGGTGGTTCTTTTGCAAAAGCAGTAAAAAAGTATGGAATTGCTAGTAAAGTTTATGGATATGCTAGAAGTGAAAAATCAAAAAAAGAGATCTTAGAATTAAATTTAGTTGATGAACTTGTAGATATCAAATCTTTAAAAGAAAAATCTGATTTAATTATTTTAGCAATACCTGTTGATAATATTATTTCATTTTTACCTGACTTACTTGATATAGATGATAAGACTACTATTATGGATTTAGGTTCAACAAAAGAGTTTATTGTAAAAAATATCCCAGATAGTATTAGAGGTAACTTTGTAGCAGCCCACCCAATGTGTGGATCTGAGAAGTTTGGACCAAAAGCAGCAATGGATAATTTATATGAAGGTAAAACTGTTGTTTTATGTGATTTAGAAGATAATGAACAACTTCATAAATATAGAGCAATTAGAGTATTCCAAGAAATTGGTATGAGATTAGTATTTATGAATTCAAAAGATCATGATGTTCATGCTTGTTATATGTCTCATTTACCTCATGCAATCTCATATTCACTTGCAAACACAGTAATGGGTCATGAAGATCCAAAATCTATTATTGCTTTAGCAGCTGGTGGATTTAAAGATATGAGTAGAATTGCTAAATCATCTCCTGATATGTGGACAGATATTTTTAGACAAAACAAAGATAATCTTCTTGACTCAATTGATCTATTTGAAGATCATATGAAAAAAGTAAGAGCTATGGTTGAAGAAGAAAAATATGATGAATTAAAAGATTGGATGATTAAAGCTAATACTTTACATGAAATACTTTAATAGTATTTCATGTTTTAATTAACACTATTAATTGCTTCTTGAACTTTTATAGCCTGATAGTGCTCTTTTACATCATGACATCTTACAATTGAAGCACCATTTTTAATAGATTCTAAATGAATAGCTAAAGTTCCAGGAAGTCTATCTTTTACAGCACATGGTGTAATTTTATCAATCATTGACTTTCTACTAGCACCTATTAATACTTCATAACCAAAATGTTTAAAATGTTCCATATTTTTAAGAAGTGTTAAATTATGTTCTAAAGTTTTACCAAAACCAATACCAACATCTAAAATAATATCTTCAATACCAAATGATTTAGCTTTTAATATTTGATTAGAAAAATACTCATCTAAATCTAATATTACATTTTCATACTCAGGATTGTTTTGCATATTTGTTGGATCATTTTGCATATGCATTATTACAACACTTGCATTATATTTTGCAGATACTTTGCATACCTCATCATTTGCTAACCCTGTAATATCATTTACTATTTTAAAACCTCTATCTAATACATATTCAATTACTTTTGGAGCATATGAATCAATAGAGAAATCAACTTTATCAAAATATTTGTTTTCATAAACAGTATCAACTATACTTTTAACTCTTTGAAGTTCTTCATCTTCACTAACTGGCATTGACCCAGGTCTAGATGATACAGCACCAATATCTATAATATTGGCACCATCTTCTATCATAGTTTCAATTCTAAAGCTAGCTTGTTTATCATCAAATCGACTTCCACTAAAAAAAGAGTCTTCATTTGCATTTAGAACACCCATAATTCTAGTTTTATAATCATTTTGTTTTACATAACCTTTTAAAGATTTAGCTATATCTTTTAAACCAAAAGGTTGTGCTAACTCTTTTCTACTAAGTAACTCAAAATGTTTAGTAGTACCTATTAATATCCCATCTACATATTTTTCTTTGGCAGTGATAACACCTGTTGGAACTGCTAAATCTGCGCCTATTGATAAAGCATCTTGTTTTAAAATATTCGCTGCACCTACATGCACATTTTTTAAATATAAAGTATGTAGTTTCATTTTTTTTGAAAGGATAGAGATTCCACCCTTATCACAGTTTAATTCTTGTAATACTTTTTTAGTATCACTTACAGATATTTTATATGCTTTCATATAAAAGTCCTAAAATTTGATTTTTTGATTTGATAAAGATAAAAGTAGGGTAGTTAATACATTAATTGGTCTTGAGTTTAACTCTAAAAGTTTAATTGATTTAGAGAACAATTCCAATTGTGATTTTGATAAACTTATATTTTGTGATTTTGCTTTTAATAAAATTGATTCAACAATCTCTTTTGCTTCATGTTTAGAGATTTTCTGATTCTCTTTTAAAAAATTATATATATCTTTTAAGTCTAACTTTTTAATATCTAATCCTGACTCTTCTTTTAAAGTAGAATTCTTTAAATACATGTATGGCATTCTAGAATAGATAGTAGGTAAAATTGATGACTTTGAAGTTGTTAAAATTATAAATACAACATTTCTAGGTGGTTCTTCTAATACTTTAAGTAATGAGTTTTGAGCTTCATTTCTAAATGTTGTACCACATAGAAATATGTATTTTTTTTCATTTGAAGCTATATATGCTTCTTTTATTGCAAGTGTTGCTTGAGTAATTAAAAACTCGTTTTTCTCTTCATTTTTAATGATTCTTACTAGATGTTTTGGATAAAAAGGAACTAATTCATTCAAAGTTGTTTCTATATCATTTACAACTAAAATTGTAGAGTTCTCAATCTTTTTACTTATCATCTATTAGTTTTCCACATTAATCTCTGCAAATAAAGCAGCACTTACGGTTTTATTATATAGTCTGAACATTTGTAATAGTTTCATATCTAAAGCTTCATCAGAAGATCTAAGATTAAAAGCATCTTGTTTCTCTTCGTCAAACAACCATAAAAATGAGTTCTTAGATACTTTAGGAATTACAGCTCTTGAGTCTTGACTTTTTCCAATATACCAAAATACATATCCATTTGGAAATGAGATATTTAACATATCTTTAATATAAGAGATATCATCATCAGATTTAATATTATCAATATATTTATAAAATGATTTAAAATCATAAAATGGTAAAAATGGTCTATTAAGTTTTGTAGAGTTTACATGTGTTAATACATACTCTAAAAACCACTCTCTATCTTTGTCAGTTAATACAATAATAGAACAACCTTTTTCTAATAAATTAACAATATTTTTAGATACTAATGGTGTCCATTCATATTTTTTCTCTTCCAACCAAGGAGAGATAAGTCTATCTTCCCTGATTGAATCAACTGTCCAGTTTAAAAATTCTTGCACTATTTATCCAGTTCGTATGCTTCGTGTAATGCTCTTACTGCTAATTCAGCGTATTTTTCTTCAATAATCATAGAAATTTTAATCTCTGAAGTAGAGATAATTCTAATGTTGATGTTCTCAGATGCTAATGTAGCAAATGCTTTAGAAGCAACACCTGTATGAGATTTCATACCAACACCAACAATTGATACTTTACAAATAGCTGCATTGTAATCAATGTTTTCAGCATCTTCTTGGAATCTTTCCATTACAGCTTTACAAGCTTCCCAATCAGTAGTAGGAATAGTAAAGTCTAAATCAGTTTTACCATCAACACCAACTGTTTGAACAATCATGTCAACATTAATATTATCATCTGCAAGTGAAGTAAAGATTGAAGCTGCAATTCCTGGTTTATCAGTAACTCCATACATTCCAACTCTTACTTGGTTTTTATCTAAAGCAATACCACTTACAACTGGTTTTTCCATAATATTCTCTTCCTTTGTGATTAATGTACCTTCAACTTCTGGCGTAAAGCTGCTTCTTGATACTAAATTTACATTTAATTTTTTCGCCATTTCAACAGATCTGTTTTGTAATACTTTAGCACCAGCAGATGCTAACTCTAACATTTCATCGTATGAAATCTCTTCTAGTTTTGTAGCTTTTGGTTCAATTCTTGGATCCGTAGTATAAATACCATCAACATCAGTATAAATCTCACATACATCAGCTTCAATTGCTCCAGCAATAGCAACAGCAGTTAAATCAGAACCACCTCTACCTAAAGTAGAAACTCTTTTTGTATCTTGAGAAATACCTTGGAAACCTGCAACAATAATTACATTACCCTCAGCAATTGCCTCTTTCATTCCATCAGTATTAATAGATTCAATTCTAGCTTTTGTATGTGCATTATCAGTGATAATTCCCGCTTGTCTACCACTCATTGAACAAGCTTTATATCCCTGTTCATTTAATGCAATTGAAAGTAGAGCAGAAGTAACCCTTTCTCCTGAACTTAATAACATATCCATTTCATCAGACTTAGGTGTTTTTGAGAATGTCTCAGCATATTCAATTAATTTATTAGTTTCACCACTCATTGCAGAAACAACTGCAATTACATCGTGACCTTCGTCTTTTATTTTTTTAATAATGTTTGCAACATTTTGAATTCTTTCTAGTGTCCCAACACTAGTACCACCAAATTTAAGTACTTTTAACATTTAAATTTCTATCCCTTTCTAAATATAACCTTCATTTCTAAAATATTTTAAAACCTGTTTGTAAACAGTTCTTTTAAAGAAGGTAATATAATCATAAATATTTTTTGTAGGTACAAACTTATATTCGCTAAATTCAGGAATCTCTGTTTGTATATTTATTTTTGCACCTTTTTTTAACTTTACTAAAAAGTATTTTTGTCTTTGACCATCGTATGGATGCATTTTCTTTGCAATTGCAGGAGGAAACTCATAAGATACCCACTTTGGATACTCTGCAATTATCTCTACATCCCTTGTTCCAATCTCTTCTTCTAGTTCCCTAAATAAGGCCTCTTTTGCTGATTCGCCTTCATCAATTCCCCCTTGTGGGAATTGCCAGGCATTTTCAACATCAGTCCTTGAGGCAATAAAGATTTCACATGTTTGAGGGTATTTAGCTGATAGTACAATTGCTGCTACATTTGGTCTAAAGTTTTTCTTCTCATTAGTTGTTGTCTTTTCATTTTTATCAGTCATAAATATATTTTCCCTTATAATTAGCCCAATATTATATAGAAATTAGGATTAAAAATTGCTTTTATACATACATATACCTTTTTGTGACAGTAAATGCTTTTACTGCGCATTTAACTCATATACTGATAGGTTTCATTTAAAAAAACAGTATATGGAAGCTTTAAAAAAACAATTAAAAAATGAATTAAATAATTATGTAAAGCCTCAAAATAAAAAAATTGAAACAGTATTCATAGGTGGAGGAACTCCCTCTACTATTAAAGCCAATGAATATGAAGAAGTATTTGAATTAATCAAGCCATATTTAGAAGAAAATGTAGAAATTACAACTGAAGCAAACCCAAACTCTGCTTCATATGAATGGCAAGAACAAATGTTCAAACTTGGAGTAAATAGAATAAGTTTTGGAGTTCAAAGTTTTAATACTGAAAAACTAAAATTTTTAGGTAGATCTCACAATGAAAAAAGTGCAATAAAAGCTATAAAGAATGCTTCTAGCATAGGTTTTAACGGTATTAATTGTGATATTATTTATGGTGTTCAGGGTGATAGTTTAGAATCAATGAAAAAAGATTTTGATATGGTATTTTCTCTACCTATCACTCACTTAAGTGCTTATTCTCTAACAATAGAAGAAGGAACAAAATTTTTTGATAGAAGCTCTGTAAAAATAGATGATGAAGAATTATCTTATAAAATCTTTGATTATATAAATGAAAATGATTTCCACCAATATGAAATCTCAAACTTTGCAAGAGATAAAAAAAGTGAATCTAAACACAATTATGGATATTGGGAGCACAAAGAGTATTTAGGAATTGGAGCAGGTGCTGTAGGATATTATAACAATCAAAGAAGATATCCAATTAAAGAGATTGAAGAGTATATTCAAAACCCTTTAAATATTGATTTTGAAGATATTAATGAAGATGATATTAAAACAGAAAAAATTCTTTTAGGATTTAGATGTTCTTGTGGTGTTGAAATTTCACTTTTTAATAAAGAAGAGTTAGAAAAAGTAAAAGATTTAATTGAGCATGAAAAACTAGAAATTAAGAATAATAGGGTTTTTAATAAAAACTTTTTATTATCTGATGAATTAGCCTTATATATACTAGGATAACATTGATAAATATTATCAAGAAATAATAGTAAATATACTATAATGTCTACTTTTTAAAGGAATATAACATAATATGACAATAAAAGAGACAATAAAAAAATATACACCAAGATTAAAGAATGTAACTCATATTCCAGCTAAAGAGGTTGAAATTTTGATGTTACATCTTCTTGATAAAAATACTATCTGGCTTCACTTAAACTACAATGGGCCATTTGACAAAGAAAAAGAGCTTGAAAAGCTTGTTTCTAAAAGAGAAACTAACTACCCACTTGAGTATCTAATAAATAAAGCAACATTCTATGGAGAAACATTTAATGTAAAAGAGGGTGTTTTAATTCCAAGACCTGAAACAGAACTTCTAGTTGAAAATGCAGTTGAGATTTTAAAAGAGAAGAAAAAACCTGTAAAAGTTTTAGAAATTGGTACTGGTTCTGGAATAATCTCTGTAATGCTAGCACTGTTAATAGAAGATATTAAAGTTATTGCTGTTGATATTAATGAAAAAGCCATAGAGCTTGCAAAATCAAATGCAATAAAACATGGTGTTGAGGATAAAATAGAGTTTAGGCTTAGTAATTTGTATGAAAATGTAAATGAAGAGGATATTGATATGACTGTATCAAACCCACCTTATATTGCAAATGATTATAAATTACCTCACAATGTAAAATATGAACCATCAAATGCTTTATTTGGAGGAGAAGTTGGTGATGAACTTCTAAAAAATATAATAGATCAAACAAAAGAAAAAAATATAGAGTATCTATTATGTGAAATGGGATATGATCAAAAGAAACCTTTAGAAGAGTATTTTAAAAATTACGATGTTCAATCATACTCATTTTATAAAGACTACGAAATGTTTGATAGAGGATTTACTCTACAATTTAAAAATTAAAAAGGAGAACAAATGTTTAAAGAATTTAACTTAGAAAACTTAGAAAACTCAAAACAACTATTAGAAGAATTATTAGACGAGAGTAGAAAACAAATAAATGAACTACTAGAAATTGAAAATAAAACATATGAAAATTTTGTTACACCATATCAAGAAGTAGGGGAGACTATAAATGATTTTGTAACTCCAATCTTTCATATTGACTCTGTTAAAAATAGTGATACTACAAGAAAAGTGTACGAGGAATGTCTTCCTGTAATTTCAAAATACGAAACTGAGATATCTCAAAATGATAATATTTATAGAGCTTTAAAAGATATACAGTTTAAAGAAAATAAGTCTTTAAATATTATACAAAATAAAGTTCTTGAAAATGAAATTAGAGACTTCAAACTTTCTGGTTGTCACTTAGATGATGAAAAAAAGAAAAGATTAGAAGAGCTAAATCTAAGACTTAGTGAACTATCTCAACAATTCTCTCATAACCTATTAGATGCAACAAATGCTTTTGAAATGATTATTGAAAATGAAGAAGATGTAAAAGAGATTCCTGCTTCAGATTTAGAACTTGCAAAGTTTGAAGAAGATGGAATTACTAAATATAAGTTTACTTTACAAATCCCTTCTTATTTAGCATATATTACATATGGTACAAACAGAGAAAGAAGAGAAGAAATGTACAAAGCATATTGTACAAGAGCTCCTCAAAATGGAAAAATTATTGAAGAGTTATTAGAGTTAAAAGATGAGAAAGTAAAAATCTTAGGTTTTGATAATTATGCTTCATATTCTATTTCAAGAAAAATGGCTAAAACTGAAGATGAAGTTGTTTCATTTCTAGATGAATTAGGACAAAAAGGAAAAGCTAAAGCTAAAGAAGAACTTGAAGAGATAAAAGCTATGGCAAAAGAAGATGGTATTGAAGATTTCAGATCATCTGATATGGCTTATTACTCTGAAAAGCTTAAAAAAGCTAAATATGACTTAGATGAAGAGTATTATAGACCTTACTTTGAGCAAGAATCAGTATTAAACGGTTTCTTTGATTTCTTACACCAAATCTTTGATGTTAAATTTGAAGCTACAGATACAAATACGTGGGATGATAAAGTTAGAGTATATAACTTAAGTTCAAATGACAAAACAATTGCAAGAATTTATATTGATTTGGAAGCTAGAAAAGATAAAAGAGGTGGTGCTTGGATGAACAACTGGCATTCACACTATACAGATTCAAAAGGAACTACACATTTACCAACAGCATATATTGTATGTAATTTTCCACCTTCAACTGAAACTACACCATCATTATTAAGACACTCTGATGTTGTTACACTATTCCATGAGATGGGTCATGCCTTACATCACCTACTAAGTCAAGTAAATGAAGCGTATGTAAGTGGTATTTCTGGTGTTGCTTGGGATACAGTTGAGTTCCCATCACAATTCCTAGAATACTTCTCTTATGATAAAGATATTTTAAAACTATTTGCCAAACATCATGAAACAGGTGAAGTTTTAGATGATGCAGCAATAAATAGAATCATTAAAGCTAAAAACTTCCAATCATCTTTAGCAATGGTAAGACAAATTGAGTTTGCTATGTTTGATTTTAACCTACATCAAAAGCTATACAAAACAGAAGATGAAGTGCAAAATTTATTAGATAATGTAAGAGGAAAATATGCTGCAATGTTACCTCCTTCATATAATAAGTTCCAAAATGGTTTCTCTCATATTTTTGCTGGGGGATACTCTGCAGGATATTATTCATACAAATGGGCGGAAGTTTTAAGTGCTGATGCATTTTATATGTTTATTGACTCAGAAAATATATTTAATAAAGAGTTAGCACTGAAGTATAAAAAGGCAATTTTAGAGCAGGGTGGTTCTAAAAATATGGATGAATTATTTTATGAGTTTGCGCAAAGAGAACCAAGTGTTGATTCTTTATTAAAAATTGATGGAATTATTAGCTAAATTTTGCAATAATACGCATTAAAATATATACAAACAAGGATTTTATAACAATGACAAATGCAGAAACAATCTCAAAACTTAATAACGCTTTAAATACACTAATAAAAGCTTACGAAGAGCTACAAGGTGATAACGAAAATTTAAAAAATAGAATTATCGAATTAGAAGATGAAGTATTAGAATTAGAATCTGCTAAAGAAGAACTAGAGTTAAATAAAATGGAATTAGAAGGAAATATTAGTGATATAAATGAAAGCACTGAACAAGACAATTCTAATATAAGCTCTATGTTAGGAAAAATTGAATCTTTATTAGGCCACTCTAGTGATGACTCAACTAAACAAGAAGAAAAAAAAGAAAACAATAACAACCCTTCATCATTAAACAATGAACAAAAGAAAGATGAAAAAGTTGAAGAGAAAAAAGAGACTCCTGTAAATACTTCTGAACAAAAGAAAGATGAAGAAGTAAAAGAAGAACCAAGTGCATTAAACTCTTTTGATAACTTAAGCATTAAAGTAGAAGAGAAAAAAGAAGAAGATGACTCTAACAGTAATAAAATTGACTTAAATAGAATGGCTTCATTGTTAAATGGGTTTAATAACTAATTAGAAAGATAAAATGACTATATTATTAAATAAAAATTCTTTGTATAATACTTTTGGAGTTGATAATTTCAACTCCTTAGAAGATGCTGTTAACAACATGGCACCTTCTATGGTAGAGTACTACTTATCGGACTTAAGTCAATACAGTGACGATACATATTTAAACAAATCTCAAATAGAACAAAGTGTCTACATAGGGGATTATAGTTTATACAAAGATTATAGTGATAATATCTATTTAGAGTTAGACAATCAAACGTCTAATACTTATGAAACTGGCTCATTCTGGTAACACTAGAGAACCAATAAATAACTTTAATTAAAGCCAAAAATCTATAAGATCTTATAAAAAACAAACATTAAACAATAAGAAAGAGAGCTTTAAAGAGTTTTATATTATAATTTGGAAATTATAGTTTCCAAAAGTAAATCATATTATATTTACTATAAAGGCATATATATGAAATATTCATTAGATTGTGAAAGTAGCTTTGAGAAAACCTATTTGTTTTGGTTAAGTCGATTTATTAGAAATAAAATCACTACCTTATCAAATAGACAAGTAAAAGATCCAGATAGACTAACGCAAATACTTCATGACTTGTCACTTGGCTTTAATGACATAAAAGAGTTAAAAGCAACTGTTAAAGAAGTTAGAAACATTGGAATCAATAGTATTCATGTTTACTACATTCCATTAGAAAAACTATATGATTTTGTTTATGCTTATGGTGCAGCTTCTATGAGAGAAATTGATGAAGAACTACTAAGTGATTTTTTAGCGGCAAAAACAAGTAAATTATCAGATGCAACAAAAAAGAACTATAGAATCGCCCTAGTGACTTTTTTTTCTTATATAGATAAACAAAGTCAAGAAAAAGATGGACATACTTTTAGATTTGGTATTGAGCTTAAGAACTGGGGAGGATTATCTGGGAAAAGTGGTCAAAAACTACCCTCTTTCATGAAAAAAGAAGAAGTTCAAAAATTCATACAAGCAATTGATGATTATGAGTTTTCATCTAAAATAGCTGCAAGAAATAGACTTATTATCAAAACAATACTTTATACAGGTATCAGGGTTAGTGAAGCTATTAATATTCATATGAAAGATTTCAACAAGGATGAAGATGCTTATATCATACAAGTTAGAGGTAAGGGTAATAAACCTAGAGTTGTAATGATAAAAGAGAATATCATACAAAAAGACTTAAATGAATGGAATAGTATTAAATGTTGTAATAACAACCTACTCTTTTGTAATCAAAAAGGAAATGAACTTACTCAAGCATATATAAGTAGTATAGTTGAGAAGATTTTATTAAGTGTAGGAATAAGAAAAGAGAAAAATGGTGCCCATATGTTAAGACACACATTTGCAACAATGCTTTATCAAAAAAGCAAAGATTTGATTCTAGTTCAAGAATCACTTGGTCATGCTGATATAAATACTTCAAGAATCTATACTCATTTTGACAAAGACAAACTAAAACAAACAACAGATATTTTCTAAGAAACCTTTTTTTCAAAAGAGGCTATTAGTTTATCTGCCATCTCTTTTAATCTAGATTCATAGGTTTTGATTAAATCCTCTTTAGGTGTAATTGCTTCCCAATCAAGAACTTTTGCACCTATTGATGTGGAAGTTTGTTCCATATACATTTTTGAAGTATAAAAACTATGATTCATAAAATATTTTGTCGTATTGTAATTAATTAAAATGGAAGTTTTTTGAAGAGTAATTCTTCTAGGAATTGAGTTTACTTGTCCATAGGGCCAATAATGATAAGCAACTAATCTTTCAGAAACTTTTTCATGCACTTTATTTTTAGTAAATAGATTATTTCTATCTGCTAATATTACATAAGCATCTGCTGTTTCAATCTCATCAATTGTATCATTCATATCATCTTTTATAACACACTTAACAGGTTCCTCACCCTTTTTTTGTGTACAACATCTACATTGCGAACATTTAACAATTTTAAGCTCACTAAATTTTAGTCTGTAATTCTTTATGTCTAGTGAATCAAAATATTCACTTAAAAAATTAACAACCTTATCCATGTCACCATATTGTGTTTCTGTGCAATCTATAAACTTTACAACCATAAATCACCTCATATAAATGAACGTTTATTTATAATAACATCATCATATGAATTCTATATGATATTTTCTGTCACTATAATGTCACTTATATAATATAAATAAATAATTAAGTTCTTGCTTAATATATAAAACTGTTGTAATTAGATTGTATTTTTGAGAAAAAAAGTATTAAAAAGTAATGAAAAGAAGATATAATTATCTTCTTTTACCTTTTGAGAACTCAACAATATATTGAGCTATATCATCTAGATGAATTATGTCTTTTACTGCACCAGCTTGAATTGCTTTCATTGGCATTCCAAATACTACACAAGACTCTTTATTTTGAGCAACTGTATATGCACCATTATCAAACATCTCTTTCATTGCTATTGTACCATCATCACCCATACCTGTCATCATTACAGCCATTGCACTTGATCCAACACTGTTATTTACAGATCTAAAAAGAACATCAACACTTGGCTTATGTTGGCTAACTTTTTTAGTATCAAGAAGTCTAGTTTTATAGTTATTACCAACTTTCTCAATACTTAAATGCATATTCCCAGGAGCTAAATAAGCACAACCTCTTTCTAATATTTCACCATCTTTTGCTTCATGAACTTCTACTTGAGAATTATCATTCAATCTATGAGCAAATGAATTAGAAAAACCATAAGGAATATGTTGAGTAATAACAATAGGAGGTAAACCAGAAGGAAGTCTTTTAAATACATTTAATAATGACTCAACTCCACCTGTTGAAGAACCAATTGCAATTAATTTACTTCCTGGCATAACAGCAGGTCTTGAAGGGATAACTTCATCTGGATGAACTTTATATTCAATATTAGTAGATACTGTTTTAGGCTTTTTTAATGGTTTTGGTTTTTTTAATGTATATCTTTTTAA
>Ga0209379_10001414_pt1 | contig 15845 bp, 15 predicted proteins | sample tdDd001_FD_187124 | JGI IMG/M metagenome (GOLD analysis project Ga0209379, IMG submission 187124) | Marine sediment microbial communities from the Atlantic coast under amendment with organic carbon and nitrate - tdDd00.1 (SPAdes)... | ecosystem: Environmental > Aquatic > Marine > Coastal >...
TAAGTGGCTGTCAATCAACTAATTATTTGTTTTTATTGGCATCCTTCTATTCTCGGCAACTTTATAACCTAAAGCATAAACTGAAACCATTAAAACCAATGATATAAATGCAACAGGCATCATATAATGTGTTTTTATGAAAAATAGCAATGTTTCTTCTATAAAACCACCAATTCTAAGTGTTGGCATAAAATACATTTGAGTATAAAATCCTACAAAATTTGAAAAGAAGCGACCAAGGATTACAGTTTGAATAAACATCATTATCAAACTCACTAGTCCTCCCATATGACCGTATACGAGTGATTCTTTAAGAGAACCTGATAATTTATAAGAGGTTATCCCTATAACAAACCATAAGGCCAAAAATGCCATACTGAAAAGCGTTACACTGGTACCATAGATACCTGTAGTCATCATTAGGTCCGATAAAAACTTACCAATTATAAACGGCGATGAAGATAAAAAAATCAGTAATATTTTTTTCATAAAAACTCCTTTTTAAGTGGCTGCACTTGTCGCAGCTGTTGATGCTGTTATAGCAGCAATCATTGCAGCTTGTTGTGCAGCTATTATTGCTTGTATTGAAACCGTGACAGCTGTTGAAACAACATCACCGTCATTACCCTTTATGTACTCACTGGTTATAATAGCAGAAGCCATCATAATATGCATACCTTTGCCTAACCATTTATACTTCTTCTGTTGGCTCAAATATTTAGATACATCAATTAAATCTTGAATCATTTCATCATGATTCTGATCAATTAAACTAATCAAACCAACTGCCGGATAATAATCATATGATACTCTTAATTTATTCTTTTTTAGTTCATCTAATACTCGTTTACATCTATCAACTGAAACAGTGACATCACTTTTATTAAAAGTCATAATATGTGATAACATCTGTAATCCATTACTCTTATAAAAACCTTCTGCATTTAGAGCTTTATAATATGTTTCCAATAAGTCAGGGTTTTGATTGGTGTTTGCTAACAGTATTGCTAAAGCGTAATCGTCCCCACTTGTCAAAAATGGATGGTTTTTTTTCATTTCCTTATAAATCTCATATGCTTTTTCTGCGAAGCCTTCAACATCATTACCTTCATATACAGTTGATAATGCATATAAAGCGGTAGGTAAATATGTTGAGCTCTTAAATCCCACAGACTTTAATATTTTTAGATTATCAATCATGTTTTGTAAATAAACTTTTGGTGTTTCTGATGCTGCTGATATTAAACCACATAAGGCAAACATCATGGTACCTCTAAACGGCGAGAATGTACCTGTTTCTTTTTTCAGATACGCTTTAACATCTTTTATTTCATCTGTATCTAAAGTTTTATCTTTTATAGCATACGTTAAAGCCACTAGATGTTTAACACTATCGCCATCCCATTTGAACTCTTTTTTCAGCTCTTCATAATTATTGATCATAGAGTTAATTTTCACTTCATATATAGATTTCATATTCTCCTCCATTCATTACAACACCATTTACTTATCTTAAGTATATCTTAAAACTAAATAGAAGGCCTCTTATCTTAATACTTTCAGTTATTGTTAATTCTCTAAATGAATTTTTAATATTTAGCCAGTTTAATTATCATAAAATCCTTCAACATGTTCTTTTTCTAGTTGAATATAGCTTGCACCATAAAGACTTAATGAATAATACATATTTGACTCCTCTTGGATTTTTCCCCACAAACCATGTTTAAATTTCTGATATCCCTCAGGTATAAATCCATCTTTAATCTTAACTTCTAGTCCAAGATTTGACTCAAACTCTTTATAGTTCCCTAAGTTATTTTTCTTAATCCACCCATTATAAATGGTGTTGCTATCAAGCGGTCTAACCATCTCTACATAATACCAATCATCATAATCAGCTATCAGATAAGCGACATTGCCTTTATCGATCATGTCATTGACAACAACAGCATTTGCCTCAGGGGTTAAATACAAGAGTGACTTCTCTAAAACATACTTAAAAGATCCAAGCTCAGTCGAACTTGTACTTCCAGAATGTTCTATTAAATACCAGGTGGGAATAATGCCTTTAAGTCTAATTTCCGTAAAATTATCATCCAGCTTTTTTCCGATTTCAAGACTATCTGTCATGTTAACCGCACAGGCATTTAAATTGAAGATTGGACCAAAAGCAGGTTGTGATAACACTTCAGAATTTAAAGCCAAACGTTCATAAATAGGTATTTCATGAGTTGGCTCAAATACAAATGGTTTTTCAACGACACTTGTCTTATCAAACTGCTCCTCTTTTTTCACTATAAGATAATCGTTTATTTCTTTAGCCAGATTATCAGATGTCAGGTCATTGAGTAAAACATAAATTTTTGAAACCACACTAGTATCATATATTATTGACACCTCTTCTCTTGAAGGTGAATACCCTTCTAAGATATCAAAATACATGTAATCAATCAGTTTACTTAACACACGGTTGTCAGCATAAGACGTTTCATTTTGATTCAGTCTTGCATATCTAATGTGAGAATAAGCATTTAATACATGATTCCAATAAGCATCTTCATTATAAGTGATATCTTTTGAATATATGAGTGAAGCACCAACAAGTGCATCTTTAAAGTGATTATCAAGTGTTTCTTGTCTCTGTTTAGACTCTTGTAGTTGAATCAGCACTGTTATACTTAATACCACCATAATGACAACACTTAATACGACACTGATTAATCCAATATTTCTTTTGTGTTTTATTCTATTCATCTTAACCTCGTATCAGCTTCAATCCTAAAGACTCTACCGTTTATCAGTAGTATCTGACATAGATCCTTTGAACCAACCATTCTTTTGATAAACTCATCTTTCTCAGTTGGTATCAAAAACCAGTTTTCACCATCAAAGTGAAAAAAATCTGTAAAACTTTCTATTGTTAAAGATGTTGTTAACTCCTCTGGATTATAGATATAATACCCTTTTTGAAAGAAATCATCCTCAATATCCAAATCCAGTTGAGCAATCATCTCAACATCATTTGGAAATACTCTTTTCACTTCATCAATAACAATACGATCATTTTCCATATCTATCACATAACCATAAATGGTTTTGCTATTAAATTCTTGTGTAATAATCATATCCATCAGTGTGTTTCTGTAGGTTCTATCATTTTCAAGTTCCGTGAGTTCCCATGCGCCAACACGATAGGTTATCTGTCGTGTCTGCTCTTCCAAGTCAACTTCCAATAAACTTATCTTCTCATTCGCTTCATCTAAAGAGATTTCTAATGCAGAGTTTGATTCTGACAGCGCCATTGTTATGTCTTCTAACCGTTTTATCTGTTCAGTCAATAACGTCAGCTCTTCGTCTGTTGGTTCTACCTCAACTGGGTTAGAACACCCGATTAAACTCAATAACAAAAGCAAACTAATAATTATTTTTTTCATCTTCACCTCTATGATTTATACGATACCATCATCTTTTGTTCTATTATTATAGTCATCCAATTCATTAATATAACGGTCTACATCAAATCCAAAATCATTTTCTTCAAAATCAAACAACTCCTCTGAAAGTGCTTGAATCTTCTTTTGTTTATAGCCCGATATCATACGTTCCATACGTTCATTATCTATATAATCCAAATCTCTTAAACTGATAATAAACTCTTCTAATTTATCAGAGTTAGTTTCTTCTCTATTCATGACATTAATAACAGCCGTTTTACAGATAAAATAAATAACCAGGAAAATAATAACCAACTGTGTCAAATTAAATACCAGTACTTCCATAAAACCTCCACTTTACTTCGGATTGTATAACTCAATTGATATAACTTCTGATGGTTCGTTATTTGGATAGAATGATTTTACGAGACCCAAACCTTTTGCATAATAATCTCGCCTCATTAGTTCACTTTCATAAAATGTAGATACCTCTACACAGTTAAAGACCTGATCTAAGGTATTTAATTTAAGATCTATATTGGTCAAGATATGATAAGTATCTCCAAAATCAGTACTCCATTCATAATCTTTTATTATTGAACTCGGTAAGACTATATAATCCAATAAGACCGTCTCTTCACTATCATCTTCAATCATTATATGCGAGTACCCTACAGCATGGTTTGAAATGAACATTTTGCTTTCAACATCTGTTATAGGATACATTTCTTTATAAGTTGTTTTTATTTTTAAATACGTATCAGTCACTTCATAATAATCATAAACAATCTCAGTTTCATCCGTTTGTACTGTTACCACCACCGGTTCAGTTACGAAATAATCCTCACCTTTTTCATAAGAAGTTTGATCAACTCGAGTAATGGTTATCGAATCTGAATAAATACCAAACGCATCTCTAAAGCGCTCTGTCGTTACAAATTGAATACGATCTCCAATTTCTAAGTTGTTGTACGTTAACATTAATTCTGTATCTGTTTCAGTCTGAACATCGGCAGTTGGATAATAAAGAGTTTGAAATATAGGTCTCATACCATTATTAGAAATCAAATGATTAATTTGTTCATCCATCACTTCTGGAGGTGGTAGTAAAGTGGCTCTAAAAGTAAAAGAGTCTGATGTAATAAACAGATTGCCTTCTCTTGGTAAATTCACTCTTTTGTCATCTACTTCAAAGTAAGAATCCATCTCATATAAATGATTGATAATATTATTACTAGAACTACTATAAGGTTGGATTATAAAAGCAAAAAAGAGATCTCGATATATAAGAGCATCTGATTTATATGCATCCAATAAAACTTCTTTGGTCTGCACCTCAGTTGCTAATTCAATATTGCTTTCTTCTAATTTATATTTTTCCACTACTAACTTCTGTTGTTTTTCTGCAAAGGAAGATTTCAATTGATTCACTTTAGACTGTTGTATCACTAACAGTGCCACCAAACCAATAAATATTAGTATTAAAATGTGTTTTTTGTTCATATCATAACCCTTTCATAATCTATTCAATTTCATTATATCTTAAGAGACTCATCATTTAGGGTAAATTTTGAAATATCATCCAAATGTAATACAAAAGAAAAGAGGTTGTAAAACATCCAGATATAATAAAAAGCCAAAATTCATCTTTCGAATTTTGACTTTATATCTTCTTATTTTTTTACTTTGCTTAAAAATTCCTCGTCCATCATAATATCAATTTCTCGATGAAATGCTCTGTCTAGTTTACTACCCGGACGTGCCCCCATCACCAATAAAGTGGTGGCAGATGTAATGTTCTTAGTAATTCTAGCGCCATTTTTCATCGCTATCTTTTCCATCTCCACACGTGTATAAGGACTTTTGCCTGTGAAGCATATAATTTCATTGTTGAATGGTTTTTTATTTAAATATCTCATTTAATCATTATAATAAAAATAACCAAATGATGCAATGTCATTTTGTTATGACATGATAATCCTATAAAATATATGGCATGTATATGATTAGTGCAATAACAAATGAGATAACTGACATGATCAACACTGATCCCGCTGCAAAATCCTTCGCATTTTTAATCAATATATGATGTTCCTTTGTATAAACATCTAAAGTTGATTCCAATGCTGAATTAAGCAGTTCAGATGATAAAACAACACCGCTACATAACAATGTGATGATCCACTCCATCCTGGTCACCTTAAAAAAGACATTTAAGGTAAGCACCAAAAGAAAACTGATTACCATCACTCTAAAGTTTGATTCATTTTTTATGCCATCTATGATACCTTCAAATGCATGTTTAAAAGATTTAAATTTCATATCTACCTTCAATCTATCATCGAGAAAAGTTTATCTTTATTTCAATATAAAGGAAACAGACTTCAGCGTCAAGTAAGTTTCTCATACAACACTTCAACAAGAAACGCTACCATACGGTAGCGTCTCATTTATAAAGCATTTTCTAATATACTTCTACTGTCTTCTATTGTTAAATCACCTGTTTCAGATAATGCCATTTGACCATGTTTTTCTAGATTTGATAGAATCTCTTCAATATGACTTTCTGATAAATTGTAATCAGACAATCTTGTTTTAATTCCCAGACTTTCAAAGAAATTTCTTGTCGCTTCAATGGCTAAATCGATTGTCGTTTCTTCATCAGCTTCTTTTATATGCCAGACTCTATCAGCATATTGAAGCAGTTTATCCCATTTCTGTTTCTTTCGAATTGTCCATATTGATGGTTGTAGTATCGCAAGCGTCTTGCCATGATCTATGCCATAAAGCGCTGTCAATTCATGACCAATAGCATGTGTTGTCCAATCTTGTGGTACACCTGAGCCAATCAGACCATTCAGAGCCATTGTAGCTGACCAAACAAAGTTAGCACGCATCTCATAATCAGTAGGATTCTCTAATGTTTTCGGTCCTATTTCAATCAAAGTTTGTAAAATACCTTCAGCTGCTCTATCCTGGAATTTTGCTCCGGAAGGATATGTCACGTATTGTTCAACGGTATGAATAAATGCATCTACAATTCCATTGGCTACTTGAGTATCTGGTAATGAATAAGTGACCGTTGGATCAAGTATTGAAAACTGTGGAAATGATAAATTACTAAATACAGGATACTTCCCATCTTTGAAACTGATAATAGCACCTCTATTCATCTCAGATCCAGTCGCTGGTAAAGTCAGTACTGTACCAATTGGTAAAGCTTTTGTAACTGAATCGACTGCATCTATATAAATTAACAAGTCTTTTGTATCCCCTTCAAAGTGGGCTGCAAGATTGATAAATTTAGTGCCATCAATTACAGAACCCCCACCTACAGCTAAAAGAAAATCTATGTTTTCATTCTTGATAACATCCACTGCCTTAATAACTGTTTCATATTTTGGATTTGGTTCAATGCCGCCAAATTCTACATATTGTCTATTACCTAATGCTTTAGTTACTTTTTCATAAGTCCCATATTTTTTAATACTACCACCACCATAAAGAATCAATACCTTTGCCTCTTTAGGGATTTGTTGATCGAGTTCATTTACTGTATCTTTGCCAAATATTATTTTAGTTGGATTGTAAAATTCAAAATTTTGCATAATTACCTCCACGAAATATATACGATATTTGTATACATTCTATGTCATTTACACAATTTTGTCCATATCCTTATAGAATCTTAAGATTTATTAGATATATCCCAGCATCACTTTTAACTCGTATATAAATAATGAACTCTTTTATACTTACGTAAATCATAAAATATATTTCTAAAAAAATAAAGCCCATAGAAAATGGACTTATAAATTTCTAGTTTAATGTCATACTCATAGAATACCACTTCGATCCACCATGAGTTGAATCAGCAATACCATCGTTTTCAAACCCAAAACTCGCATAGTAATCAACTTTATGTGCTTTACATGTTAATACGATCTTTGATTTATTTAACGACTTGCTCTGTTTTATAAGTTGGTCTAAAAGTTTTCTACCATATCCTTTTCTTTGATGTTCTGGATGTACTGCCAAACTAAAAATCAGTACATTCTCTCCATCATCTCTTTTCATTTCTTCAAAGAACTCATCTGAAATGGTATCAAATGATGAAATGGCACCATTAATAAATCCAACGATTTCATTATTTTCTTCACTCACAAAACAAATCTCTGGAAAAAGTTCTAAACGTTCTTTAATAGCTTCAAGCGTTGCTGCCTCTGACTCTGAAAAACAGGCCGTTTCAACATCAAACATTCCTTTTGCATCTTGTACAGTTGTATTTCTAATCACTTTAGTATTCCTCCATTTTTCTTCTATTACTCTTATTCTCAAACAACCCAATTACACATTTACACGTTACTTAGTATTGCTTGGATTGTTATGATTCAATGACTTGATCTAATACATCAAAGAAATGCTCCACTTCTTTTTTTGTATTAAAGAAATTCGGACTGATCCGGCATTTACCATCTCTAACAGCTATGATGATGTTATTTTCTTGAAGTTTCTCCTGAAAAGATTCATTAACAGATTCATTACCTAAAGAACAAAACAGTATCGCCGATCTTTCAGTTCTGTTTTTAATAGATGATAGTATTTTTATATGTCTGGCATTTAATCCTTCAATCAGCAGATCCGTTAGTTCTAAAACGGTTTTGTAGATATTTTCGACACCGATTGAAAGTAGCAAATCCAATCCTTCTTGCCATGCATAAAAAAGTGAGTAAGCTATTGAACCGGTCTCGTACTTTCGACTGTCTGTTAGATAATGAAGTTCAGTGACTGAATTCTCAGCTGCAAACATACCTGGAATTATCGGTTGAATCAATTCTCTAGCTTTTTCATTTGCGTATAGGAATCCTGTACCTGGTATACCCAGCAACCATTTAAATCCAGCAGAACTCATAACATCAATGCCCATCTCTTCTACATGAATCGGTACAACACCAGCAGCTTGAATGGCATCTACAAATAATAAAGCTCCTTTTGCATGTGCTATTTCACTAATCTTCTTTAAATCTGCTCTAAAGCCAGAATTAAACCTTACTGCAGCTATAGAAACAATTTTGGTGTTTTCGTCTACCAGAGTTTTTATATCTTCAAGATCTATATAACCGTTTTCTGCTACAGGAACTAATCTTATATCAACACCTTTGTCTTTTAAAGCCAACCAGGGATACAAATTGTTTCGATGTTCGTTCTCAGGTAACACAACATTGTCACCTGCTTTAAAGTCATATCCTGCAGCAACCATACCACTACCAACACCGGTACTAGTAATTAGCGCATAGTCTTCTGGTAATCCACCTAAAAGCTCTGACAGTTTTTCTCTCACTCCCCACCTGACATCTGGCTTGTTTTGAGGTGCTTCACATGCAATATCATAAAACTTATCAAGAGCTTCTCTAAACACTAAATTCATAGGTGATTCAGCTGCATTATTAAAAAACGTATACGATTGTGTCACAGGAAAATGTGATCTCAGTTTTTCTATAGTCATAATGTATCCCTTCTTATGGATTATTCTTCATACCAATATAAATAATCATTACTTAATTGATTTCCAACAATATCATATATCGTTGAAACATACTCACCATCAATTGAAAAGATATCTGTATAAACAGCATCCTCTTCCACAACACCAATAAAGATTTGACCATCATACACATTCAACGTCATAGAATTGTAGTCATAGTTTTCTAAAAAGGCCACTTCATCAGTGCCGTCAAGTGTCATTCTGTAAATCCCAGTATCATTTTCTTTTATGAAATATATATAATCCTCTTCAACGGTCACAAAAATAACTGACCCTGAATACAGGACGTTTTCTTCTGAAAGGATATTGCCTTGATTCATCAAAGTATCTTTTCTAACTTTGTAAAGCACGCCATTGTTTAAAAATATCAAATGATTTTCTGTTTGGTTCATAAAACCGACTTGAGAAAGCGGTAACTGTACACTCTCAATCTCATTAACATAATCTTCAACTCTTAAAGATTGATACGTTTCACCTTCTTCCAGAAAATATAAGTATTGTTCATCTACCAATAGATTCCAAGGACCATTCGCTTCATATGAAATACTATAATTCTTTTCTAAATGATGATAATTAACAGTTGCTCCTTCTTCTTCATAATTGATATAAAAGATCTGATTTTCTAAAACATTTACATAAATAGCTGACGATACAGGTAAAATCAATTCACTTGTATTTTCATTTTCATTGATTTTGAGAATGCCATCATCTTCAAAACCATAAGTATGACCATCATACTCAGTAATATAACCACCATAATTGATGTTGCTGTTTGTATTTCCAAATGACGATTCTACAGTCTTTATCTCTTCAACAATCTCTTCTTCAACTTCTACTACTGTTTCTTCGTGCACTTCAACGGTTACTTCTTCTATTACTTGATTCCCAACAGGAACATACATGATCAAAGCAAAAACACCGAATCCAATCATTAATGCTAAAATACCCATAAGCACTGCTGGTTTGTTTGGCGATTTCTTAGGAGTTCGAGTAAAATCGTAGGTTAATTTTGTACTGTTGCCTTCAGCATGAAAATTCTCCGCTTTTTCAAAGATTTTATCACTTAACTCTTCTGCACCTGTATACATATATAAGTTGCCTAGTTTGTGGTAAACAAATCCTTTTTGAACATCAGCAAATTTCAGAGCTTTTTTAAATTGTTTAATCGCATCTTTATAAAGCTCATTGAACTCATAAATCTCACCTAAACGGCTATAGGCAAAAGCAGTACCTGAATATCTAATGGATTTTTTATAAGCCTCTGCAGCTAAATCGTACTCTTTTAACTCATAATAAAGTTCACCTAAAAGAATATATGATGAAACATCATGTAAATTACTTTGTTTTAAAAGCGTCAATGCCTCTCTGGTATTCCCCTCACGATATAAGTTATAAGCTTCATTAAAGTAACCCGAACTTTTAGCAACACTTTTTTGTGATGAACTCTCTATCTTATCATCTTTATTGGTTTTCTTTCTATTTTTAAACAGTCCCTTTGAAGCTGATATTATAAGTAAAGTTATAATTATAGATATAATTTTTGAAAATGGCATATACTCCTCCTATTTAAATACGTACTATTTTTTATATTATATCATTTAATGACCAATATAAGCTCGTATTAATCATAATAATAGTCAAATAAACAAAGCACCACTCAATCGAGTGATGCTTAAATTAGTTAATCTAAATTAACCAACGATCTATTAAATCTTCCAGGCTGTTTAAAGTAACCTAGTGGAAATGGATCCGTTATACTCAAATCTTTTTTACTCCAGTTAATCGCTAATTCTTTTAACTCTTCAGCGGTAACAAGTGAGATTATGGTGTCATTTTCAAGCATATACTGCATCGCAACATTAGTTGAATTTTCAGTAAAACTAGGTCCGATTACCAAGAAAATAGGAATTCTTTTTTCTGACTTCTTTATATATCTATCAAACTGCTTGATGTGATCAGATAAATTAACTTCCGTTTCCTTAGATTTGTTATCCCACATAATAATTTTATCTTGATAAGATAACATACCATCCGGATGTTCCGTTCCTTTAAGAACAAGCGGTTTATGAAATAACAACTCCTCAAAAATATAATCGGTCGCTCTTTCAAAAAGTCTCTCACATTCTAAATCTTTGGATATTATGTTTTGAGATCTTAAAGTATCTAAATTCCGACTTGCTAATGATTCATAAAATTCAAAGTAAACCACTCTTTCATCTTCTTGTTCATCAATATCTTTCCGTAAGTTATCATAAAACTCAATAACCCTCAGTACTAATTCGCCCTTTTGACCCGATACTGGTAGATGAAGATCCGCACACCATTTAGACAATACACTTGATTCTAATCCATCTCTAGGCGTTACACCACTCAGTAATAATATCGGATCAACATATGTTAAGCACAACTCTCTAAGTTCGTCTAATTTCAGATTATTACTTACATTAATATCACTTTTTGCTAACATGTTTCTAATATAGCTCTTATTTTTAACATATTTACTCGCAAGTAATTCTTTATATCCATGATGCCTCATTTCTATCCCAAATATTTGTTTAAGTGGTACAGCAATTTCATCTGGTATGACATCATAAGTTTCTTTCTCTATATCTCTTATAGAAAACAGCAAACCTATACTTTGAAGTTTCCTTTTAACGTTATCAATCTCTTCTCTTGTATGTAATTTATTTTCATCTAAAGGAAACTTTCCAATTGATGCTTCTAATACATTTCTTTCGTCATCACTTATATTGAGTTTCACTCTAATTTTATTCAAAAGATTCTTCTCATCTACTGAAATTGAATCATCCTTTTCCCAAGCAGCTTCAAGTACAAACTTGAAAAACTCAAAGTTCTGTTCCTTCCCAGCTTTATGATTAATCAGAAAATCGTTTGATTGGTTAACTATATTTTGCTCATAAGTAATGACTGAATCAGATAAAGCTTTTGTAGTTGCCTTATTATCATCTGTATGTAATAAAAGATTCTTCAAAATAATTGGTGTTAATATTCTTTCCTCTCTGTTACTCGACAAAAGCATATCGCTAACAGCATTTTTCACATTGTCGACAAAGTAATATTGTGGAGCTGTTTTTAATAGCGCCTCCTTTATTTCATCATTCTTTAAGTTTCGATAGTCTATAACATACGCACTAGAAACTCTTTTCAAATCTGTTACAGTAGAAATAGAATCAACTGCAGTAGTAAAATTCATATGGCCTCCCTTCAGCACATGTACTTTTTTCTCCTATACCCACATCATCATATATAACACAATATTTGTAATGAGATACAGAGGCATACAGTTATATGACAATCAGTATAAAACATTTATAAGAATTCTATATATGGTTTCCATCGGTTTCTGCTGGTATACTTTAATTAATCAATTGATTACAGTTTTGGATAACAATCCTTTACTCACTTATGTTCTGCAGAATATAAGAATACATTTGAAAGGAGATGATTTAATGAAAAACACAGAGGTGTTTACAGTATAGTGTAAAAGCGGCGGTATTTATATCGCTGCTTTTTCTTATCCATAAACATAAAAAAGAGAAAACAATGGGGATACTTTAGTATAGATATATGAAAATGTGAATTATTAAATTAAAAACATCATCTCCTCAGATGATGTTTTTCTATACATATTAATATTGATGATTATTAAACACTGATTACAAAAACTAATCGATTAATTAACTCACTTCATCTCTTGGTTACTCAGCTCCATCGAGTCATAATTTATTTAAAGTAAATTCTCTAATAACTTCAACTGAGCATTTAAAACATCTTGATCGTTTTCTGTACGTTTGCTCATCAGTTGATCTAAAACCATTTTATAATTATTTAAAACCGTCACGATACGTTCTTCTGTCTGAGTATCTGTTTCGTCTGCCATGGTTGTATATATTTTGAGCATTTCAACTGTTTCATTAGACTTAACAATAAATCTATAAATGTCATTAGAATCTTTATCTTCGAAAATCTCGATTTCAAAACCAGTAATAATTAAGGATAAGGAATCTTTTATGTTAACACTAACCACTGAATCACGAATACTCACCAATGCATCACGAATCTTAAAGAATTCGGATTTCATCACATCATCAATATTCATTTCTGAAAGATTTTGTTTTGAATCTATCTGATACGATAGTGCTGACAATAACGAACCATCAGGATAAAACACTTCTTCTTTTACTGGTTCAACTTCAAACCATTTGGCTTTTCTAACACCTTCAAGTGGCTTATTGTTAAAGATGTTTATAGCAGAATTTCTTTCATATGCAGCTATATTTAGATAATCCATAATCTCTTTCTTTTCATGTCTTGCTTTTCCAGTCAACATGACATTATGGCTTACCGTTAAACAGCCCCCCGCTTTAATGCTTACTTCATTATGATAAGATTTTCCTAAACTGTAATACCCTTTATCAAAGTGATTGCCATTAATCACAATCTCATCACAACCTCTAACACTCAATCTACTATCGGATAACTCATTATGAGACAAACTACACATTTGTGCACTTCTTAACTCAATTTTTTGGTTGGAATTGTCTAAATAGTTACCTTTCACTTTGATACTACTCGTCGATTTGCCACCAAGTATAACTATTGCTTCTTTATTTTCAGCAAAATAATTTTCTGTTACATAACAGGCTTTTAAGTTTCTATCATCAATGTAAATACTTTTCTCATTACGGAGAAATACATTTTTAGAAATATTCACTTCGGTTTTCAAATACTTCTTTTGCATTGTTGATGCTATATTAATTGCTCTATTTCTACAAGATAGAAATTCATTCTTAAGAATAGAAATCTCAAGATTATCTCCTGCATTAAGTAAAGTTATACCATGGTCTGCACTACTGATTTTATTTTGTTCAAACACCAATTTATCAACAGCACTCAGTTTAATGGCTTCACTATCATTGCTTCCATTAATGACATGATTTTTCTTGAAATCGACATGATGAATCTTATCTATCATGACATGTTTTAAAAACCGATTATCTGTAGCCATTATTTGTTTCAACTCATGTAATGACATCGACAATAGAACATTCTTTTTTAGTACCAGTTCAGAACATTTACTCAATAACAAATGACCTGTCTGAAGTTGATTGCCTTCTAATACCAATAAACCCTGTAAATGATCTAGTGTTAATCTAGATCGTATATCTTTGTTACAATGAATTTCATTATTTGTGATTAATATCTTTCTATTGATAGACAAACTGTTTGATACAACGATATATATTTCTCTTTCTGCTAAAATGGTATTATTAGAAATACTAAATTGATCACCATGTTCCAAACCATCAACCAATATAAATTTCGGTTTATTGAGTCCTTGTTCTTGGGACGCATTGACGGTATTATTATCAAACGTAAATTGCGTTGTTTTTGTTGACCTAATAAGATTCATACAAGATAAAATTCTGTTATCAATTACAGCGACATGTTTCATACCATGTGTTTCAATAGAAATCTTACCATTTTTAAAATCCAACTCATTGTGTTTAAGTTCTAATATTTCACCATTTATGATTTTAACAAAATCAGTATGGGTATTAACTTTAGAGTCATCTAGTATAAAGCTTCCCGATTCAACCCATAGACATGAAAAAAGATCACGTTTTTGTATTGCAGATTTAAATTTACACTGTTTACATATGAGTTTACTACCATAAACTTTTATTGCAGCATCATAATGATGAGATAATATATCAAAGGTCACCTGTTCAAAACAGACTTCTATAGTCCCTTTTATTTTTATCTGATTGGTATGCAATCTAATAATAGAATCTATTTGTCCAACAAACGTTAACGGTTTACTGATAACCAATCCTTCAGTATAAATTTCCGAATCCAAAATAATGGTGGTATGGTCTTTCGCTTTATCGACAGCTTCTTGTAAACTTGAATAATCACTAGAAGTCATAGTCAGTTTTTTTTCATTCATAATTAGCTCCTCTGTTTGTAATTCAATCATATCAAGTTTTATTTACAAACTCAAATTTAAGACACCATTTCAAGACGAGCCAAACGAGCCTAAAGAAAACTGCTACAAGCGTTGCATTTACAGTCACATAAAGGTATGATCTTTTAGGTTTTTCTCTATTATTGGAATTATTTAATCTAATTCTAAGAAAGCCTTAATATATTTATTCTATAATGTTAATATAAACTTCTACTATCTATAAGGAGACGGATATGAATAATCAACCCCCAATTATAACAATGCAAGAAAATGACTACTTAAATCGTCAATTAGAGAGACTCGATACAGAATCTATGGATAAAGTAAATCAGATTGTTAAGGATATAAATGAAAATGATCCGCAAAATGTCATCCAATTTGGTATTCAAGCTCAAACTAAGATTTCTGAATTTGCCGATACAGTTATTTCTGAATATAAAAATAAAGACACTGGCTATGTCGGTGAAATCGTTAAGCAGTTAATGGTGCAAGTTCGAAATGTCAATATGGACGAACTCTCTGAACCAAGAAGAAAAGGTTTATTCACTCGAGGTAAAAACAAAGTACAAAGCTTTGTTGCAAACTTTGAAGGTGTCTCTTCTCAAATTGATAAAATCATAAGAGATATGGAAGATGCTAGATTAAAGTTATTAAAAGACATTGCTATGTTAGATGTTTTATATGATAAGAATAAATCTTATATAAAAGAATTAGACATGTACATCATTGCTGGTAATCTTAAACTTCAAGATTTAGATCAAAAGGTCATCCCTACTTTAAAACAAGAAGTTATGTTGACAGAGGATTTATTTGAGGCTCAATCACTTCAAGAAACCATAGAATTTAGAAATCAATTTGATAAGAAAATTCATGATTT
>Ga0209379_10001415_pt1 | contig 15839 bp, 11 predicted proteins | sample tdDd001_FD_187124 | JGI IMG/M metagenome (GOLD analysis project Ga0209379, IMG submission 187124) | Marine sediment microbial communities from the Atlantic coast under amendment with organic carbon and nitrate - tdDd00.1 (SPAdes)... | ecosystem: Environmental > Aquatic > Marine > Coastal >...
GTGTATCTTGTACAGTACCTTGCATTTCAATTACGTCTTCTTTTGCCATTGAATCCTCTTAGGCTACCAGCCATGCTTCTGATCGGGCCGGATAATGCCTTGAAACTGTTTGAGTGTAAAGTTTAGGTCGCAATTTTACCCTTGCCGCTACCCTTTGTCAGCTATTGTGACGTATTAAAACGTATTTTCTCGGTTTTTATCAGGTTCTGAGACGAATCAGAGCGCTAATATAGATAATCGGTGGCTTATTTCCAGCAACCGTTAACCAGTTTCTGATAGGGCTTAAAGCGAACTTTGTAGTTCATGGCCTGGCAGCGATCTATCTGATAACCGGGATATAACCATTTTCTGCCGGTTTGCTCGCCGTGTTGAATCTGGTATAGCACACAGAGAGTACCGAGGGAGAGCACTGAATCTGGCTCAAAGAAGCTGTAGACCGCGCTGAGTGCATCGTCGAATACATCGGTCACGGCAACAGCAATCAGGGCGTCTCCATCATAGACGTGTAAAAACAGCGTATCCATCCATTCTGCTGTACAAAAATCAAAGAACTGTTCTTTGTTCGCTGGGTACATTGTCCCCCCAGAATGCCTGAGGCGGATATATTTCTCGTAGAGAATGAACCAGTTACTATCGAGTTCGGACTTAAACTCCCAGCGCAATGCTTTCATCTGGTTCAGTTGACGCTTCTGGCTTTTCGACGGTGTAAACTGTTCACAATCAATTCGTAGCGGAGTACAGGCCTGACAGTACTTGCACATTGGTCGATATACCGCGTTGCCACTGCGACGGTAGCCAGAAGCAATCAGCACACCATAACCTGATGGTGTCAGCCATTGGTGATCCATGACCACGCCAAGCTGTTCTTGTTCATCTGGCAAGTAGTTACACTCCGATGTAGGTGTCAGGCCTATTCGTAGCGAAAGTTTATTATAGCTGGTCATTAGTCTACTGGTGCAGCTCCCGCGGTTGGTAACAGCCTTCTTCAAGTATGGCATCTCTTTGCAATTGCAAGAACTGCATAAATGGGGATCGCTCAATCTCAACCGCACCTAGCGAGGCCAGGTGGTCGTTCATGATCTGGCAGTCGATTAAGGTGCCGCCATGGGCACTAAAATGTTGGCAGAAGAACCACAGGGCAATTTTAGAGGCGTTATCGGCCAGTGAAAACATTGATTCACCGCAAAACACGGTGCCTACTTGAACCCCGTAGAGTCCGCCGACAAGGTTGCCGTTCAGCCATACTTCGACAGAGTGGCAATGGCCGAGGTTGTGCATTAGCTGGTACGCTTGCATCATATCGGCGGTGATCCAGGTTTCTGTAGGGCCACGGCTGTCGGCGCACTGGCGAATAACATCGTGACAGGCTTGGTTCAGTGTGACTTGATACCCTGACTTGCGGAAGAATTTGCGTAAGCTTTTGCTTGGCCTGAATTTATCAGGAAGAAAAACAGCACGCGGAGCAGGACTCCACCAGAGGATCGGCTCTCCTTCTGAGTACCAGGGAAAAATACCTTGGCGATAAGCCGAGACTAGACGCTCTGGGCGTAGGTCGCCGCCAAACGCCAGTAACCCATTGGGATCGTCTAGCGCTGTCTCTGCCACAGGAAAGTGTGTATTGACCGGATCAAGCTCCGGCAGATAAATAGCCATAAATACTGTAGTCGTGGGTGCTTTAAATAAGAATGAATAAAATAGGTATTAGTTACCACCATTGAGGAAATTATATGATGAGAAAGTTCTTAATGTTACTGCTATTGCTTCCTCTTGTGGCGACAGCAGCTCCTTATAATCGTAATGAGGCACGTACTGTCAACAAAATCGTGTTTGGTGACGTGGATTCTGTACGTTATATCTCACATCAAGAAGTGATTAATTCCCAGCGCAATGGCTGGGAAACCCTGCTCGGAGGTGTGGTCGGGGGATTGATTGGTAATCAATTTGGTGGCGGCACAGGCCGTGAAGTCGCTACTGCCGTCGGTGTTGTTGCCGGTGCCGGTATTGCCCATACCCGCCAGCCAAATCAAAAAGTGATCGATTATCGTTTAGTTGAGTTGCTGATCAAAGCCGAGGATGGCAGGTTGATTGATGTGATTCAGGATGTCGACCAGCAAATGATCTTCCAGCGCGGCGATAGTGTGCGGATCCTCTATTTTGATGATGGCGTGCGGGTGGATAAGGCTTTTTAACCGCGAGTTTTGAGGGGAGAATGTCGCGTGAATGCAGGCAAAAAATAAAGCGAGAGGTTTTCACCTCTCGCTTTATTTATCTCGATACTAGTTTCTAGATCCGATTGCAAAGCTCGGCGTAGCGGCCGCCTGTGACTAGTAGCTCATCATGTTTGCCGCGTTCTATAATTTCCCCTTCATCCATCAGGCAAATTTGATCCATTTGATCCAAACCTACAAGACGGTGGGTGATGAACAATACGGTTTTGTCCTTCGCATGTTCAATCAGCAATGAGATGATCTGCTGTTCAGTGCGGCGATCCAGCCCTTCGGTCGGTTCATCCATAAGCAAAATCGGGGCGTCATGAAGCAGAGCACGGGCAATACCGATTCGGCGGCGTTCGCCTCCTGATATCTGACGGCCACCTTCTCCCAGCCAGGTATCCAAGCCCTTGCCTTCAAGCAGTGACACAAGGCCAACTTTTTCCAGTACGTCCCTGAACTCGTCGTCAGAGCCTTCTGGCTTGGCGAGAACCAGGTTTTCTCGTAGTGACCCGTTGAAGACATCGACTCTCTGGCTGACGACCGTGATAGCCTTGCGCAGTGACTCTTCACGCCATGATGGCAGAGCAATACCATCAATACTGATACTACCTTGCTGCGGATCCCAGTTACGGGTTAGTAGCTGCAGCAGTGTTGATTTACCACAGCCGGTGCGGCCAAGAAGTGCCAGCTTTTCGCCTTTTTTCAGGTCAACAGATACATTCTTCAATACCGGTTCATCGCTACCATAGTAGGTGTAGCTGATATCGCTAATATTTATATCACCGTTAACCTGGGCGTGATGGCCATTTGGATCAAATGGCGTATCTGGTGTCGCTTCAATAATTTCATTCAAGCGACGGGCAGACGTCAGTGTTTGACCAAGGTATTGGAAGGCACCGGCAACAGGCATCATCATCTCGAAACTTGCCATGGTGGCAAAGGCGACCATGGCAATGAACGGATCGGGTGCTGCACCGCCGATACCGTCTGCTGCAATCCAGGTGATCAGAACCAGTGTCCACCCCGTTGCCGCCATCAGGATGGCATTGGCAAAGCCAGTCAGGCTGGCCATTTTGCGTTGTGCTGCCAGCAAAGCATCTTGCTCGGCAATGGCTTGTTCGCGGTAGCGATCCTCGGCATTGAACAATAGCAGCTCGGCATGCCCCTGAATCCAATCAAGCAGTTTTATCCGGTAATTTGCCTTGGCATAGGTCAGCGCCTCACCATTGGTTTTACCCAAGCGGTAGAACAGTACAGGCAAGGCGAGCATCAGAGTTAGTAAAATGAAGCCTAGTGTCAGACCGATAACGAGATCAAACCAAGCCAGGAAACCGGTAATGGCAAGCAGGCCAATAACACCGATCACCAGCGGGCTGACAAGACGCAGGTAGACATGATCCATGGCATCGACATCGGCAACCAGACGGTTAAGCAGATCGGCATCACGGAGGTTTGCCTGACGGCCAGGGATCAGTGGCGTTAGTTTGCGAAAGAAGAATAGACGTAAATCCGCAAGTAGCTTAAAGGTGGCATTGTGACTGACCACACGTTCGCCCCAGCGACCAGCGGTACGTGCCATCGAGAAACCTCTGACACCGGCTCCCGGTAGCATGTAGTTGAAGGTTTCCCTCGCAATGGTCAGGCCGGCTACGGCGGAGGCGGCGATAAACCAGCCTGAAAGCGTCAGCAGGCTAAGCGCTGATAACAAGGTGGCCAAGCCAAGTAGCATACCTAAGGTTAGGCCGAACCAGTGTTTGCGATAAAGCTTTAGGTAAGGGATTAAATCACGCATCGAGATCCCTCTTGTCTGTGTGAGCGAGCATATCGGCCAGAAGGCCCTGCTGGCGAATGTGATCGAAGTGACCGTTCTGTACCAGTTTGCCGTTTTCTAGCACCAGTACGCGATCCATAGCTGTCAATTGGTCGAGACGGTGACTGACCATCAGGGTGGTTTGCTCTTTTACTGCCATTGCGAGACTTTCCAATACCAAGTGCTCACTGTTGGCATCAAGACTGGCTGTGGGTTCGTCCAGCAACCAGAAGGCACCGTTTTGCAACATGGCACGAGCCACAGCGATACGCTGGGCCTGACCGACTGACAGGCCGCCGGAGCGATCACCGACTTGATGATCGTAACCTTTTTCCAAGCGGCTAATAAACTCATCGGCATATGCCTGCTGTGCGACCTGGGTAACATGGTCATCGGTAGCCAGCGGGTTGCCAAGGGTAATGTTGTCACGAACCGTACCGTGTACCAGCAGCGGGTTTTGGCCCACCCAGCTGATAGTCTGGCGCCATTCGCTATGGTCTAGCTGCTTGAGTTCGACGCCGTTGATTTTCAGGCTACCGCGATAGGGGAGGAAACCGAGTAGTGCATTGAGCAGGCTGGTTTTACCGGCACCGCTTGGGCCGACAAGAGCAACTTGTTCATGGGCCTGAATATCAAAGCTGAGCGGGCCTGCCAGTACCTGACCTTGAGGACTCAGCACCTCCAAGTCCCTAACACTAATGTGAATGGTTTCCGGTGAAGGGAGCTCCTCGTCACCCTGAGCCATTTCATCGGCTTCCGCATTGAGGAACTCGACAATCGACTCGGCAGCACCAATTGCTTGGGCTTTGGCATGGTAGAAAGTCCCCAAATCACGCAGTGGCTGATAAAACTCAGGCGCCAGCACGAGAACAAACAAACCGGTAAATAGCGAAAGCGGTACGCCGTAGTTGCCAAAGTTCAGCTCACCGATGAAGGCGAAGCCAAAATAGACAGCAACGATTGCGACTGAAATGGCCGAGAAAAACTCCAGAACTGCTGAGGAGAGGAAGGCTAATCTCAATACTTCCATCGTACGTTTACGCAGAATATGAGAAGCCGCATGTAGGTTCTCTGCTTCGGCTTCTGCGCGGCTAAACAGGCGAAGGGTTGATAACCCCTGCAGGCGGTCATAAAAGTGGCCTGAAAGGCGTTGTAGGGCTTTAAAGTTGCGTCGGTTAGCATCTGCCGCACCTAAACCGACCAATGCCATAAAAATCGGCACTAGCGGGGCGGTGATCAGGAAGATCAGGCCTGCTGCCCAGTTAAGCGGGAATACGGCAAACAGGATGACGAGCGGAACCAGTACCGCAATAGACATCTGCGGAATATAGCGTGCGAAGAAGTCCTGCATTTCTTCGACCTGCTCAAGTACCAAGCTGGCCCAGGTACCGGCCGGTTTACCCTTGATGTAAGCAGGACCAAGGTTATGAAGACGATTGAGGATCAGTTGGCGAATATGCAGACGAATTTGTTCGCCACAACGATACCCGAATATCTCCCGTCCCCAACTGCAGCCAGCGCGCAGGCCGACAATCAGGATCAGGCCGATGAAACTATCAACCAGTTCATACTTGTCTGTATGTTCGATGATCAGTTGATGGAGAATATGTGCGAGTAGCGCAGCTTGACCGACTAATAGCACCCCTGAAAGGAACCCAAGCCCGATGCTGAGCATCAGCCAGCGTTTGGCGAGCTTGCTTTGTGACTTTAACCACTTGGTCAAGTCGCGTTGTAATTGTTTGTCCATAAGATATCTTGAGCTGCAAGTTGCAATGAGCAGAAATGTAGAAGGCTAAAATAGCCGCTACATTGGTAGCGGCCGAATTTGATTATTGTTGTTCTTCTAGGGCGTCAAGGTAGCGCTCAGCATCAAGTGCCGCCATACATCCCGTACCTGCCGATGTAATGGCCTGACGGTAGATGTGATCCATGACGTCACCGGCAGCGAAGACACCCTCTACACTTGTTTGGGTAGCATTGCCCTCAGTGCCTGATTGTACTTTGATATAGCCATTTGCCATATCAAGCTGTCCTTCGAAGATGCCGGTATTCGGTTGGTGACCAATAGCAATGAAAGCACCCATGACCTCAAGTGTTTCTGTTGCATCTGATTTGGTATCTTTAATGCGAACCGCCGTTACACCCATATCGTCACCCAGCACTTCGTCCAGGGTACGGTCGGTATGAAGAATAATGTTTCCGTTTTTGACCTTGTCCATCAGGCGCTTGATGAGAATTTTTTCGGAGCGAAATGAATCTCGGCGATGGATAAGGTGCACTTCCGATGCGATGTTTGACAGGTAAAGGGCTTCTTCAACCGCAGTATTGCCGCCGCCAACAACCGCAACCTTCTGGTTGCGATAGAAGAACCCGTCACAGGTTGCGCAGGCTGATACGCCACGGCCCTTGAAGTTTTCTTCTGATTCTAGCCCGAGGTATTTAGCTGAAGCACCTGTTGCAATGATCAAGGCGTCACAGGTGTATTCGCCGTCGTCACCTTTTAGGCGGAACGGACGCTGGCTAAAGTCAGTTTCGTTAATATGGTCAAAAATGATCTCTGTATCGAATTTTTCAGCATGTTCTTTCATTCGATCCATCAGAGCAGGGCCGGTTAGGCCTTCCGCATCACCTGGCCAGTTTTCTACTTCGGTTGTGGTTGTCAGCTGACCGCCTTGTTGCATGCCTGTTACCATCACAGGATTCAAGTTTGCGCGTGCGGCATAGACAGCGGCTGTATAGCCAGCAGGACCAGAACCAAGGATGAGCAGTTTACAGTGTCTTACGTTACTCATTACTTCTCCAGGCTGAATGAGATTATTATCATGTAGGAGGATGATTGTAGGTAAATTGAGGACGTAAGGAAAGCACCCTCGAACTTAAGCGCCTAGATTGTCTTTATAGATAGAGGCCATCTTGTCTGCGGTCTTGTTGAGAATGGGAAAATGTCCTTATTGAGAAGTGGTAACCTCGCTTCCCAATAAGGAATGATTATGCCTTATGATAGTTTCGACTTGCTTATTTCAGCTGGTTCTAATAAATGAGTCGCATATTTTAATGCATGCTGATTGCAACTTCGGGATCGGTATAGTGCAGGTCGAATGCTTCAGCAACTTCCTTGCAGGTCACCTTGCCGTGTATCACGTTCATGCCGGCAAGGAATCCGGGATCATCCAATAGGGCTTTTTTGTAACCGTCATTGGCCAATTTGATCACATAGGGCAAGGTCGCATTGTTCAAGGCAAAGGCAGAGGTACGGGCAACGGCTCCGGGCATATTCGCGACACAGTAGTGAACGACGCCGTCGATAATATAAGTCGGATCAGTGTGGGTCGTCGGGTGTGACGTTTCGAAGCAGCCGCCTTGGTCGATAGCAACATCAACCAGTGCCGAGCCTGGTTTCATCTGCTTTACATGCTCAGCTGTGATTAGTTTCGGGGCTGCAGCACCAGGGATCAGTACGGCACCAATGATGACGTCGGATTCGGGAACGAGTTGGTCAATTACCTCATGGGTAGAATAGATGACTTTGGCCTTGCCCTGGAATTCGACATCAAGGGCACGCAGCGTGTCTAGATTACGGTCGAGGATAATGACGTCAGCACGCATACCTATAGCCATTCTTGCTGCGTTAGAGCCGACAACACCGCCTCCAAGGATCACTACCTTGGCAGGTTCTACCCCGGGAACCCCGCTAAGTAACAGTCCGCGTCCGCCATTAGAATTCTCTAGGGTTTGTGCTCCGGCTTGGATAGACATTCTGCCAGCAACTTCAGACATTGGTGCCAATAATGGCAGTCTTCCTAGATGATCTGTGACTGTTTCATAAGCAATACAGATAGCTTTGCTGTCAATTAGGTCTTTTGTTTGTGGAAAATCTGGGGCAAGATGGAGATAAGTGAATAAAATTTGTCCTTCATGCAACATGGCTCTTTCTGCTGCTTGAGGCTCTTTTACTTTGACAATCATCTCTGATCTGGTAAAAACTTCTTTAGCAGTTGAAATAATTGAAGCGCCAGCAGCTTGATAGTCTGAATCAGATAGACCAATTCCGCTACCGGCATTGGTTTCGATGAGAACCTGATGGCCTAACGAGACGAGTTCACGGACGCTGCCGGTAACCAGCCCAACGCGATATTCGTGGTTTTTGATTTCTTTGGGTACACCAATGATCATCCTGCTTCTCCCTTGGCATCATAGTACAATTAGCTATTGACAAGGTTGTAAATGCGGATCTATTGGCAGTATAGTTTGACTATCAGAGTATTTGATTCTAAATAATAGAAAGTTGTAGTATATTTTTTTGCAAGGAAGTAAGAAGGTGGAATAAAAAATGGTAGATACCAAAAAGAAACCATCCAAGGAATTGGATAGAATTGACCGTAACATATTGAATGAACTGCAAAAAGACGGTCGTATCTCAAATGTTGAGTTGTCAAAACGTGTAGGCTTATCTCCAACTCCATGTCTCGAGCGTGTTCGTCGACTGGAGCGTCAAGGGTACATCAGTGGCTATACGGCACTGCTAAATCCTCAGTTTCTCGATGCATCACTGCTGGTTTTTGTTGAAATCACGCTTAATCGTGGTGCGCCGGATGTGTTTGAGCAGTTTAACAAGTCTGTTCAAGAGCTGGAAGATATCCAGGAATGTCACCTCGTCTCTGGTGATTTCGATTACCTATTGAAAACCCGCGTATCAGATATGTCTGCGTATCGTAAGCTGTTGGGTGAAACCCTACTTCGCTTACCTGGCGTAAATGACACCCGTACCTATGTTGTTATGGAAGAAGTGAAGCAGACCAATAACCTGGTTATCAAGACTCGCTAATTCTCAATAATGCTGTTACACACGGTCATAAATTAAGCGGCTTAGGCCGCTTGATTTGTTTCTGCCCCTGAATACCCTATCGTATGCTCAAAAATCAGTCACCTGCTAGGGTGAATTAACACTGTGATGAATATTTCCCATCTATTAACGTCTACAATAGACTCGGTTTTCTGCGCGGCAGAGAAACTTCGTGAGTTTAATGCTTTGCTCCCACTTTTCTTGTATTAGTCAAAAAATTGCGACAAGTAGTATAAGATAGGGCATTAGATTTAAAATGACCTGACCGACAACTATTTGCACCAATTAACGAAGACAATTAATCGTGCAAAGGTAAGCTAGCCGCTAGTGGCTGTCTGGAGTCAGGCGACAACAATTGTTACACCGGAGTGTTTTTTGAGGAAAGTTAAAGGCACACAGCAGCCAAAATTACGCCTTTCTGGGGGACAGCGTCTGCTAGAAAGCTTTCTGATCATAGGTATATTGGCCGCAATATTTATCATGGTGGCCCTGGTCAGTTTCGATCCTGCCGATCCATCGTGGTCGCAAACGGCCTGGGAGGGACCGGTCCAAAACAAGGCTGGCGCTCTAGGGGCGCTCGTGGCGGATACCTTTTTGTTTACCCTGGGATCGCTGGCTTATCCATTGCCTGTCGCTATTGTGTTAGGGGCATGGGTGGTATTTCGCCGGCGTGGCGAACGTGAATCTATTGATTTCATGATTTATGGTACCCGATTGCTTGGCCTGTTGCTGTTGTTCCTTACCAGTTGCGGCTTGGCTGATTTGAATTTCGATGATATCTGGTATTTTTCATCCGGTGGTGTGATCGGTGATGTGGTCTCTAATATGGCCCTGCCAATGCTCAACCTGCTGGGAACGACCTTGGTCTTGATGTTTGTCTGGGCGGTGGGCTTTACCTTGTTTACCGGTATTTCCTGGCTGACCATTGTGGATATCCTGGGAGAAACCACCCTGGGTACTCTGTCGTGGTTATTAAATAAGGTTCGCTCAGACAAGTCAGAGGTTTTGACGCCTTTTGCCGCCGATATTCCCGATGAGCAGCAGACGGCTTATGCGCCAAAACTTGCACAGCAGGCTGAAACGCCTGATGCCGATGATGTGCTATTGGCCTCGCTCAGTGAGTCTAAAATCGCTGACAGTGTGATAGACCGCAAAGAACCGCAGTTTGCAGAGCCCGAGTGGGATGATGCACCGTCTTCACCTAAGATTGTGATCCCTGAACGTGTAAGGCCCCAGCGAATTGTACAGCCTGATGCCATCACGGTGGAAGATGTGTTGGTGGACGGTCAGGTGGAAGAACGTGTTGAGCTGACGGCTGCCCATGAAGAACCAGGGCTAAATACGTTTAATGAATCGCTTACATCTGAACGATTTGCAACTGACCCATTAGCATCTGAATCATTAGCACCAGAGCCTTTGGCTCCGGAAGTTATGGCGAATAAGTCAACATCACAGGCCAAGGGGCTGACGATTGCTGAGCTTGAGCGAGAGCTCGATAAGGACGAAAATTTCACGGTTTATATGGATGAATCGGTATCAGAGCAAGTTACTGAACAGCCTGTTGCTACACTTGAACAAGTTTCATCGGAACCAGCAGTATCCGAACAAGTCACACTTGCTCCCGCTATACCTGAGCATGCTTCGTTCGAACCTGCATATTCTGAACCTGCTGTTTCTGAACCTGTTGCTTCCGAACTTGTTTCTCCCGAGCCAGATTCACATTCAGTTCAGATGGGATCCGTAATATCTGAAGAAAGTCAGGTAATGCCACGTCAAGCCGACTTGGAACCAGAGCTGGCCCAAGACGATATGCCTGTTTTAGGTGATATTGAGATTGGTGTTCATGATGGAATGTCGGAGCTGGAGCGTGCTGAACAGGAAAATGGCGAGCCTGCCGATGTCACTGACGAAGAGGCATTCTTGCAGAAGATCCGGGATGCCCAAAAGGCACAGGCTCATGCGGCGGGTTTGGATAATCCGTTTTTGATGAAAAAGGAAGCGGACTTGCCTGTACCGACAACACCGATGCCGACCCTTGAGCTTCTCGCGCCAGCTCGTCAGACGGTAGAGCCGGCCAGTGAAGAAGAGCTGAAACGAACGGCAATGTTGGTCGAGTCCAAACTGGCTGACTATAAGATTAAAGCCAAAGTGGTTGGTGTCTACCCAGGCCCTGTGATCACTCGGTATGAGCTGGACTTAGCACCGGGTGTGAAAGTCAGTCGCATTTCAGGTCTGGCAAAAGATTTGGCCCGAGCACTGTCGGCATCTGCAGTACGGGTGGTCGAAGTGATCCCTGGCAAGCCATATATTGGTTTGGAGTTGCCTAATGTAAATCGCGAAACGGTCTATATGTCGGAAGTCGTAGGCAGTGAGCGGTTCCAGGAAATGAAGGCGGCACTGCCTATCGTGCTGGGCTATGATATCGCTGGTGAAGCGATTGTGGCCGATTTGAGCAAGATGCCTCACTTGCTGGTAGCAGGTACGACAGGTTCGGGTAAGTCGGTTGGTGTAAACGTGATGATTGTTAGCTTGCTGTATAAGTGCAAGCCGGAAGACTGCCGTTTCATTATGATTGACCCGAAAATGCTGGAGCTTTCAATTTACGAAGGTATTCCGCACCTGCTTACCGAGGTGGTTACGGACATGAAAGATGCAGGCAATGCCCTGCGCTGGTGTGTCGGGGAAATGGAACGACGTTACAAACTGATGGCAGCGGTCGGAGTGCGTAACCTAGCGGGTTATAACGCTAAATTGGCAGAAGCGGCTGCGGCTGGCCATCCTATTCACGACCCGTTGTGGAAGCCGGGTGATAGCATGGATGAATATCCGCCAATCTTGGAAAAGATGCCAAGTATTGTGGTAATTGTCGATGAGTTTGCCGATCTGATGATGGTTGTTGGCAAGAAGGTCGAAGAGCTGATTGCCCGTCTGGCACAGAAAGCCCGAGCAGCTGGTATTCACCTGGTACTGGCGACACAGCGCCCGTCTGTTGATGTAATAACAGGCCTGATCAAGGCGAATATCCCAAGCCGGATGGCCTTTACCGTATCGACTAAAACGGATTCGAGAACGATTCTGGATCAGGGCGGGGCGGAATCTTTGCTTGGCATGGGTGATATGTTGTATCTGCCTGCCGGTAAAAACCACCCTGTTCGTGTACATGGTGCATTTGCCTCGGATGATGATGTACATAATGTGGTTAATGACTGGAAAGCGCGCGGAAAGCCGCAATATATTGATGGCATTTTGAATTCTGATCAGGGAGCAGAGGGTTTGCTGCCTGGTGAAGCCGTAGCCGGTGATGATGATCTTGACCAGTTATTTGATCAGGTCGCCGCTTTTGTTGCCGAGTCACGCCGAGGCTCGGTATCGGGCGTACAGCGTAAATTTAAGATTGGTTATAACCGCGCTGCTCGAATTGTCGAGCAGCTGGAAGCCCATGGCATTGTCAGTGCTCCGGGTCATAATGGTAACCGTGAGGTGTTGGCACCACCGCCACCACCGCAGGACTGAATAACTTGAGTCTTGCATATAGGCAACAGGCGCCAAAAATCGTTTCCGGATCGTTCTGGAAACGGTTGAATACCGATTTAAACCGAGAAGGTTAAGTAATAATGATTAAGAAAGTATTAGTAAGCCTGCTGGTTGCAGCACCTATTTTTCTGTCTTCTGCTGCATGGGCAACCCCACAGCAGGAGCTGAGTTCCCGACTGGGGAAAGTGAATTCATTCAGTGCTGACTTCACACAGAAAGTCATCAGCCCGGAAGGTGACTTGCTGGTGGAAGGGGAAGGGGACGTGGCGATTCAGCGGCCGAATCTGTTCCGCTGGAATACTGTTGTACCTGATGAAAATCTTTTGATATCGGATGGCAAGACACTTTGGTATTACAGCCCGTTTATCGAGCAGGTAACAGCAATGTGGCTAACGGATGCGACAGAACAAACCCCGTTTGTGCTGCTGACTCGTAACAGTGCAGCTGATTGGACGAAGTACAATGTTGCCCAGACGGCCGATACCTTCACTCTGACCCCAAAAGATCGCACTTCTTCAATGGGCAAGTTTGTCGTTACAGTCGCTAAGAGTGGTGAGGTACGCGGTTTCTCGGTTGTTGAGCAAGACGGGCAGCGTAGTAATTTCTCGTTCAGTAAATTCAGTGGCCAAGCGCAGTCGAATGATCTGTTCAAATTTACGCCCCCTAAAGGTGTTGAGCTTGACGACCAGCGCAACTAAATACTATCTGATACTCGCACAGTTATTTTAGGTGGCACATTTGTGCCACCTAATTTTGTTTTAAGGAGCCGTTATTTTGAATAACTTCAGCCTCGACTTTTCTTCAGATTTTCGTCCGCTGGCAGCACGCATGCGGCCTCGAACTGTAGAGGAGTATATTGGTCAGCGTCATATCCTGGGTGAGGGAAAGCCACTTAGGCGAGCTCTTGAAGCCGGACATCTCCATTCGATGATTCTATGGGGACCGCCGGGTACAGGTAAGACGACATTGGCAGAAGTGGCTGCAAACTATGCCAATGCTGAGGTTGAGCGGGTGTCTGCCGTAACCTCTGGTGTTAAAGATATCCGCGCTGCTATCGAGAAGGCGCGTGATAACAAGATGGCCGGACGACGGACTATCCTGTTTGTCGACGAGGTGCATCGTTTTAATAAAAGTCAGCAGGATGCTTTCTTGCCTCATATCGAAGATGGCACCGTGACGTTTATCGGCGCGACGACGGAGAACCCGTCGTTTGAGCTTAATAACGCACTGTTATCCCGGGCCCGGGTTTATAAACTTAAATCACTAGAGGCTGCAGAGATTCTTGAGGTCATCGAGCAGGCGTTAACTGATTCAGATCGGGGGATCCGCGAAACCAATCTTGAGTTTGTCGATGATGTGAAGACGCGATTGGCCGAGCTAGTTTGTGGTGATGCGCGTATGTCATTGAACTACCTTGAGCAGTTAATCGATATGGCGGAAGGGAACGATAAAGGCATTAAGCCGATCACTCTGTCGTTACTGGCCGAAGTGGCAGGAGAAAAAATTGCCCGTTTCGACAACAAAGGGGATCTTTGGTATGACATGATTTCCGCTGTCCATAAGTCTATCCGAGGTTCTAACCCTGACGGTGCTCTGTATTGGTTTGCCCGTATGCTGCAGGCCGGCTGTGATCCGCTTTATGTAGCGCGCCGCTTATTGGCAATTGCATCGGAAGATATAGGCAATGCCGATCCGCGAGCAATGCAGGTAGCAATATCGGCATGGGATTGTTTTACCCGGGTAGGAGCTTATGAAGGCGAGCGTGCCATTGCCCAGGCGATTGTCTATCTAGCCTGCGCAGCAAAAAGTAATGCCGTTTATACAGCCTTTAGCCAGGCTAAGGCAGATGCCATGAACCATCCCGACTATGAAGTTCCGAACCACTTGCGAAATGCCCCGACCAAGCTGATGAAAGATTTGGGCTATGGTGAAGAATATCGCTATGCCCATGATGAGCCGGGAGCGTATGCGGCTGGAGAGTGTTATTTCCCGCAGGAAATGGAAGGTACTCGCTACTATCATCCAACAAATCGCGGTTTGGAAACTAAAATTACCGAAAAGTTGGATTATCTTGCTTCTTTAGATGCAAAAAGCGCATTAAAGCGCTACCAATAATAAGGCTTTTTGGGTATCGTTGATGGATTGGCGCCGGATTGACTGGCGTTCCGTAAACCTAAGATTATTTTGACAAGAATTGTCTAAATAACGTGCATTTCAGAATATTAAGAGCACAGGATTAGCATGCTAGATTCTAAATTACTTCGAACTGAGCTGGATGAAACAGCTGCAAAACTCGCGCGTCGTGGTTTTACCCTTGACGTTGAAAAATTACGCAACCTAGAAGAGCAACGTAAGTCCCTTCAAGTTAAGACTGAAGAGCTACAGGCTTTGCGTAACTCGCGATCGAAGTCGATTGGTCAAGCTAAAGCTAAAGGCGATCATGAAGCCGCTGAAAAGATTCTTGCTGAAGTAGCCAACCTTGGCAGCGATCTAGACGAAGCAAAAAAAGCGTTAGCTGATCTGCAAAATGAGCTTCAGGATATTACGCTTTCTGTTCCTAACTTGCCAGATGACGCTGTACCAACAGGTAAAGACGAAGACGAGAATGTTGAAGTTTCTCGTTGGGGCCAGCCGAAGACTTATGATTTTGAAGTTAAAGATCATGTTGATTTGGGTGAAATCGCTGGCGGTCTTGATTTCGCAAGCGCAGTTAAGATTTCTGGCTCGCGCTTTATCGTGATGAAGGGCAAATTTGCCCGTCTACATCGTGCGATTGCCCAGTTTATGCTGGATCTTCACACCGATGAGCACGGCTACACAGAAATGTATGTTCCTTACCTGGTCAACAAAGACAGTTTGTTTGGTACCGGTCAGCTGCCGAAGTTCGGTGAAGATCTATTCCACACTAAGCCGGCAACGGAAGAAGGTGTTGGCATGTCACTGATCCCTACTGCGGAAGTACCAGTGACAAACATGGTTCGCGATACCATTACAGATGAAGCAGATCTTCCTCTTAAGATGACTGCACACACGCCATGTTTCCGTTCTGAGGCGGGTTCTTATGGTCGTGATACTCGTGGCCTTATTCGTATGCACCAGTTTGATAAAGTTGAACTTGTTCAGATCACGAAGCCAGAAGATTCAATGGCAGCACTAGAAGAGCTTACTGGCCATGCCGAGAAAGTTCTTCAGTTGCTAGAGCTTCCTTATCGTAAAGTTATTCTTTGTACTGGTGATATGGGCTTCGGTTCAGCGAAAACATATGATCTTGAAGTCTGGGTTCCTGCTCAAGAGACTTACCGTGAAATCTCTTCTTGTTCAAACATGTGGGATTTCCAGGCGCGCCGTATGCAGGCTCGTTTCCGCCGTAAGGCTGAGAAGAAGCCAGAGCTTGTTCACACACTAAACGGATCAGGTCTTGCTGTTGGCCGTACTATGG
>Ga0209379_10001417_pt1 | contig 15820 bp, 17 predicted proteins | sample tdDd001_FD_187124 | JGI IMG/M metagenome (GOLD analysis project Ga0209379, IMG submission 187124) | Marine sediment microbial communities from the Atlantic coast under amendment with organic carbon and nitrate - tdDd00.1 (SPAdes)... | ecosystem: Environmental > Aquatic > Marine > Coastal >...
TTTCTAGTTGCAACAGTTCAAATTAGTTTTTCGGTTCTTGGTTATTCATTTGGCTCATAAAAGCTAATGCCATTTCAATCCCTTTAACCAGTTCTTCTTCAACAAGCTTCATACACTCTTCGGCTTTGTCGGGTGTTACTGTAATACGACAGCTTGACTTACCAACTTCAATCTGAATAAAATCATCCGCTAGTACTTTTTCAGCTGCACCCTTAAGCATTTTTCTAGTCTCTGCATCTTTCAGATATTCTGCAAGATGTGTTTGACCTGTAATAACAATGCGGCGGTCTTCGTCAAGTGCGATTGATTTAATAAACATGCTCATTTCCATATTAATGTCTTCCTTTCGTGCTTGTGTCTATTCAACTTTTTCCGGTTCTTCGGCAACATAACCATTTAAATCAACTGTAACTTTTTCCATTACAACTGGTGTGGATGGCTTGTCTCCTAAACCGGTTTTAACTTGTGCAATTTCATCAACAAGGTCAAGTCCTTCAATAACTTGACCAAATCCTGCGTACGCCCCATCAAGATGAGGTGAAGATTTATGCATAATGAAAAACTGTGATCCTGCTGAGTCAGGATTGTTTGTTCTAGCCATAGAAAGTACACCTGGTGCATGTTTTAAGTTATTCTCAAATCCATTAGAAAGGAATTCTCCTGCAATGGCATAACCAGGACCACCGCCACCAGTGCCATCTGGATCGCCACCTTGAATCATAAATCCATTAATAATTCGGTGGAATGTTAGGCCATCGTAGTATCCTGAGTTTACCAATGAAATAAAGTTGTTCACCGTATTTGGTGCAACTTCTGGATAAAGTTCAATAACTAGATCACCATAGTCTGCAATAGACATAGTAACCAGTGGATGATCTAAATTAGGATCAGGTAAACCGGTCATATCTTTTTCAGTATCATTGTTCTCAGTGTCCTCAGCTTGCTCCTCTGAAGCCGGTGTTTCCTCTGTTGTATCGGTACTAGATTGTGCACAACCTACCATAAATACACTTGTAACTGTCATTAAAAGAGCTATTAATAGGGATAGCTTCTTACTCATAATTAATCCTCCTGTATTTGTCTTCTGTAATTAGAATAGCAAAAAAATGTTAATAAATCTTGAATAGCTGATGAATTATTTACTGCATGTTTAATAAAGTGATTCAACAGTATACTTTAATATCAGCTCTTTATGATAAGGATGTCGACTGAGTAAGTCTTCACGTTTATATACTTTTAGATCGTCAATATCAAATCCCGGAGATATCATTGTACCAATTAAAGTGAATGATTCTTTACTTGCTTCTATTGCGATTGCATAGTTCTTTGGAATCTGAATTTGTGGGGTATTATCTGCACTTAAATCAATCCCTAAGGTCTTGACTTCATAGTCACCTTCAGGAGAGATGAGATAAAACTTAATAGGATCTCCACAGTGGAAGTACCAAACTGATTCAGAACGTAATGAGTGGAAAGTCATTATCATGTTTGGTTCAAAGAGCATATATTCACTGGTCCAGAGTTTTCTTTCTGATGTAGATACATCTGGTATGTCATGTCGGATGAACTTTTCTTTGGATACAAAAGGACGTCTATAAAAGCCACCTTCTGGGTGAGGAACCATGTCTAATTTTTCTATCCAGTCTTTTGCTGTGTTCAATGAATTCAACTCCTTTCAAGTACTGCCCTTCTATTATAGCATTGCTTATTGGATTCAGGGGAAGTGAATTTATTTATCAAATTACATTATTTTACAAATTAATCTAAATGTGATATGTTTTATGTATTGATTGTAAAATAATTACATATAATAACGACTAATATTTCTAAGGAGCTGATAAACATGGGTATTGTAAATTTTGGAAGATTGTACTATGTACCAGATGGACAAATAGCGCAAGATACATATGTGAAACGAAGCCATTTAGAAGCAGCTTATGCTTTTAATCCCTTAGCATTTGAAGGGCAGTGTCTACGAGAGTCTGACCACTGGAATGCATATATTAACCACGCACTTGTGAGTGAGAAGAGTGTAAAAAAAAAGTAGAACCTAAGGTCGAAGAAACTTATAGTGATACGCTTGAAGCATTTAATAATCACATGTTAAGAAAAGGAATGAGTTCAAAAACCATAGGGGTGTATAACAAACACATTAAAAGATATTTGAAGTTAAATATAAACAGCGATCCTCTTGATGCTAAAACAGCAAATGATTACATTTATGACTTGATTGCTATACAAGAATTGTCACATAGTTTTGTGAATCAAGCTATATCGGCAGTGAAACTATACTTCAAAGTGAACTGTCCTAAAAGTCCAATACGACATAAAATGATCCGTCCAAGAGGAGATAAACTTTTACCCAAAGTATTGAGCCAAACTGAAGTTGCTCGTATTTTGAATGCACATACCAATGTTAAACACAAAGCTATTTTGTATTTGACTTATAGTGCTGGACTAAGAGTAAGTGAAGTGTGTGCGCTACGAATAGAGCATATAGATGCTGACCGAATGATGATAAGCATAAAAGCTGGAAAAGGCCGTAAAGACAGGTATACGCTCTTGTCTAAATCTGCACTAGAACTCTTAAGGGATTATTATGCAGCATATTTACCTAAACATTGGTTGTTTGAGGGTGCTAAAAGTGAAGACCCTATTACGATTAGAACCGTACAACGCATCTTTAAGAAAGCCTGTGAAAAGGCAGACATAAAAAAGAGTGTTGGTATTCATTCTTTACGCCATTCGTTTGCAACCCACCTCTTGGAATCTGGAACGGATTTAAGGTATATCCAAGAGTTGCTTGGACACAAGTCTCCAAAAACAACTCAGATTTACACACATGTGAGCAACACAGCACTACAAAGAATTGTAAATCCACTGGATCGAATGAATCTTTAGCAGATAAAGTCATTTAAGAATGTGAGATATTCTTAAAGATATACGTATTATTTCTAGTGAATACTTTACTAAAGGAGGGATTATGTACGAGAAAATTGTATATTTCACAGTATGCGCAGTGATTTTGATTGAGAGATGTTGGTAGGTGATTTGGAAGTGGAGTTATTGGGGGAGGTAAGGTTATAAATCGAAGGTTAGGGGGGGAGTCGAGGGCTGAAGTCAGAGACTAAGGGCTTAGGTCAAGGGCTAAGGTCGAAGGCTGAGGTCAAAGGCATAAGGTCAAAGGCTAATGTCAAAGCTTAGGTCGAAGGCTAAGGTTGAAGGCATAAGGCATAAGGTCAAGGGCATAAGGTCAAGGGCATAAGGTCAAGGGCTGAGGTTAAAGGCTGAGGTTAAAGGCATATGGTCAAAGGTTCAATGGTTAAGGTCTAAGGTTCAATGGTTAAGGTCTAAGGTTCAAGGGCTGAGGTCAAAGGATTAAGGTTCAAGGGCTGTGGTCAAAGGATAAAGACAAAGGCTGTGATCAAACGTTGAATTGAAAGACTAAGTTCATGGAAGAAGTTGCAAGTTAAATGTTAGAGAGTAATAAGAAAAAGTATTATGTTCAAAAGTGGTAGAAAATTTAGTATAATGATTTTCAAGACAATGGGAGATTTGTATAAGTCTCCTATTTTCTTTGTTTTAGTTAGAATTTATTATAGTGATGTTACGTCGTTTGTTTAATCTACAGATAATGAAAGATTTTCCCGACTTACGTCAATCTATCTAATTAGGGTGTTTTCACGACACTTATGATTAGAGTAGTGTGTCGTATAAGAGTCTTTATTAGATTGATTGGTGGGGGGCGGGAATATGGGAGTTAGGGAACAGTATTACTTAGAACAGTTTCTGGGAATGGCTAGTTTTGGAGGAATTTTAATGAGAATATCTGAAAAAATAGTTATTAGTATGATAGCTTTTATAATGCTTTATTCTTTACTACTTGATTTAAACTTTACTGAGTTTATACCAAGTGTCTTGAAAGCAACTGCGTTAGATGTTACTTCACTATCAACATTGTTGTTTCAAGTACAAGCTACTGTTGCAACACTTGCAATAGCTCTTTTTGCCATATTATCTGGATCGAATGGAAAAGTTATCTATGGAGTATCAGTTGCAGAATTTATATTAGAGTTGCGGCCGAGAGTACTTAAGCATAAATCTATTTTAATTGCAATTCTATTTTCAGTGTGTATAAGTTTTTTGTTACTCACTAAAGGTGCGTACAATAGTATGGTTTCGTTACTTTTATCATTAATAATTTTTATAACATATCTATTAGTAGAAATTCATACAATATTTGAAAGTCCTTTGATAATAAGATCGGAAATTCGTCAATACTTGCTTAGTGTAGAGTTAAATGAGAAAAATTTACATAAGCTTTTAGAGGAGATTAATTATTCAATTATAATGAGAGATCAAAGAAATATTGAATATAATATTGAATTATTACAAAGTATTTTGAAAGAAAATTCCTCTTCTATATCAGTTAACGGGAAAACATACTTAGAAAATTCAATAATAGAAATGTACATTAAAAGGTTTAACTATGCAAATAGTGGTGAACTTCCAACTATTTATCACGAAATCTCAACATTTCTTAGAATAGTCAAGGATAACTCTAAGAATCTAAATGGATTAGATATTTGGGATGGGATCAGATACGACTTTTACTTATCACTTTCAAGTTTTGATGCTATTGATAGTCTTGATATAACACATTTAACAAGAATTAGAAGTTTGCTTTATAACACGGTTGAGTATACCGACAGTGGCGACAGGTTAAATCATCATGATCTTGAGTATTTTTTACCAATGATATTTGATGTGTTGATAGATAATAAGTTGCAAAAGAGAATACCACCTAGTGCAATCGATCAACTAGTAAAAGATCATTATACAATACTGATCAAAGAACTAGAGTACAATAACTATTCAGAATCAGTATTAACTAATATTTTATTTATCGAAACATTAGAATATAGCAAAAGAATAATAGACTTTATGAATTTCCAGTTTATCAAAAAAACTCTATTAAAGTCGCTTAATAATTATAATTTCACTTCTGGAGATAAGATACTTAACAGATTCTTTCTTGTTATATTGGTTTACTTCTATCACATCATAAAATATGAGACTTCTTTAAGCAAAAGAGAAACCGAGAAAATATATGAAGCATTTGTATATGGTAAATATGATATCAGTAATTTTTTGCTTATGTACGGACTAGAAACGGAGTTTGACATCAATGAGGCTAACATAATTACTAGTATCTTACGAGGTTGGAAACATAGTAACTCAACTAGTACAGGTTATAGCAATATCGAGTCTGCTACAATAGAATTCTTCATTTATTTAAATACTTATAATATAAAATCAACAACAAACCTGATACCAATAATAAAAAATTTAATTAAAGGAAAGGAGTTGCACTACTTCAATCTGACCTCGAGTAATAGGGCGGATTTATCAAATTCTTATTCTGCTTTTGTAGAGCTATTTTTTGGCGAAATTATTAGAAGTAAAAATGACGAGTCTAGTACTAGAGCATATTATAATATTGAATCTGACATTGATAGACTGGTCGAAGTTGTGGAGTCAGTTTACTTGCAGTTTGAGGTTCTTAATGGAAGGAATCATTCGTTATCAGATAATCAAGTTGAGCAAATTGAGAAACTTTACAATAACAAACTGGAAAGCATAGTAAAGAACAGATTTTCATTTTTAAAGAACAATGATCACTTAGGATTACAGACTTATAGCGAAGAACTTGAGTTCAGTATTAAAACTTTCACAAGATTTTTAGAGAATAACATTACTCAGGATTTAAGTATTATGTTTGAGTATATTCTGCTTGAGTTTATGAGAGGTCTTAATGATAATGGCTTAGTTAGTATTCATAAGATTAATTATAGAAATAATAATTGGTTAACAGAGTTTTTTCATATAATGAGTAGAAGTAATTTGAGTTATGATTCTTTAATAGGTTATCGAGATTCATTTCATGGATACGAGTTAGAAAACAAGTTTAGGCAATTTGAACAAAAATGCAACTTGTTGAAAGCAGAGCGAGTTATTGACACTCTGTGTTTGGAGAGCAAAGCAATTGATGTATCAATAAATAGCTTATCAATAAAATTCGAAGAATACAAGATTGACGAATTAATCACCAACATTGAAGTTGAACATGATGGTAGGTATAAGTTCGAGATAATTAGTGGAGTATTCGTCCACATGACAGAAAGTGAACTAAGAGAATATATCCTAAACACAAGAGCAGAGATTAAAATGAAAATGAAGTATACAGTTAGAACAAATTCTGAAACCGTTGGTTTTATGATAGTTCATAAGTCTAATTAGCACGCAATACCATCCCCTAACACGAGGGTGTCCCGACATTCGCTTTGTTAAATGATTTTATAATGTGGTTTAAAGTTAAGATAGTTGAACAATCAATGGTTTGAACCGGGTGCGAACGATCGTGAACCCCGGGAACGTTAGGTGAAAAATTCTCTTAGTATAAGTTTAATCCAAAGTTATGTAATCATACAGAAAGAGGTAAGAGCATGAATAAATTGAATCTTGAGCTTGAAAACTGTTTTGGCGTGAAAAAGCTAAAACAAGAGTTTATGTTCGACGTATCTAACGTGAATGCTGTTTACGCACGTAATGGTCTTATGAAAACATCACTAACAAAAACATTTAAGAAGATTCAGGATAGCAAAAAAGCTGAAGTTTGTGACGCAATATTTGGCTGTACTCCAGTAAAGACTGGAATTACTATTGATAATACTGAAATTGCAAGTGAAGATATTTTTGTAATTAAATCATTCGAAAACTCCTATGAGTCTGATAGTGTAGCAGCATTGTTAATTAAAACTGAAACAAAAACAACCCTTGAAAAAGTTTTAAAAGCTAGAACGGAATTAATGAAAGCAATAGAGAAAACTTCTGGTGTCAAAATAAAACGTACCTCATTAGGTAAAGTGATATATGATCTTGAACCGAAAATTATGAGCGATTTTGGATTTGCAGAACGAAGCATATTACTCAATATTGGAGCAATAGATTTTTCCACAATTACTTATGACTATTCAAACATTCAATACTCAAGTATATTCGATGTTTCAGTAATCAAAAAAATTAAATCAGAAGATTTTCAAAGTAAAATAAATGATTTCTTGAGTAAAAGTGATGAAGTTTATCAGGAGTACGATTTTCTAGATAAAGGAAAGTTTACACTTCCTAAATTAAAAGACATAGAAAAAGGATTAAAGAAAAATAGTTTTTTTGTAAAAGAAAATAGGATTGTTTTAGCTGGGAACACACCAATTGAGAATGTAGGAGAATTAAATAAGAAAATTAAGGAAATAGACTCAACGTTGCAAGCAACGGCAGAATTTAAAGCAATTGAAAAACTTCTTAGTGACGCTAAAGGTACAATTCTAAAAGATATAATTGAAAATAATCCATCGATTATTGAAGAATTGGAAATTGGAAAGTTAAATACTTTTAAGAAGAAGTTATGGCTCTCATATTTCAAGAAAGAACAAGAAAAATATAATGAGTTGAAAGGTTTGTACCTTACATTAGATGAAGAAATTAAAGAAACAAACTTTGAGGAAACACCATGGAAAGAAGCGATTGATATCTTCAACAATAGATTTTCAGTACCTTATTGTATGGGAATTGATAATCTTAAAAGCGCAATTATTGGTGAAAGTTTACCAAAGGTTGTTTTCAAGTTTTGTAAAGATGGAAATGTGGAAAACCTTGATCCTAGAAACTGGATTACTATGGATCGTAGTGAATTAGAAGAAAAAGACACTCTTAGTCAAGGGGAACGAAGAGCTTTATACTTACTTAACATAATATTTGACATTGAGCGCATGCGCCGAGAAGGTACTAGGAAACTAATTGTCATTGATGATATTGCTGATTCATTTGACTATAAGAATAAGTACGCCATAATAGAGTATCTTAAAGAGATATCAGAGATTAGTGAATTTTATTTATTGATCTTATCGCATAATTTCGATTTTTATAGAACGGTATCTAGTCGTTTAGGTGTACCAAGAAATAATCGATATTCAGCTTTTAAAATTGAAAATGAAATAGTTCTTGAAAATGAAGTATATCAAAATCAGCCTTTTAATGTTTGGAAAAAGGATTTAAGTATTAAAAATACTATAGCATTGATACCATTTGTTAGAAATCTGATCGAATATGGAGTTGACAAAAAAGTTAATCCTCATGCTTCAATTGATAAAGATTATTTATTGCTGACTAATCTACTTCATTTAAAAAATGATAGTAACAGTATTGATTTTGACACCTTGAAGCCAGTTTACAAAGAGTATATTGGTAATGATAATTTTAAGGGTATCAATGCTAATAATAGTATCATTGATACTATTACTACTACAGCTGACACAATTGCTGATGGTGATTCAAAGCTTGAGAGCAAAATAATTTTATCAATTGCCACAAGACTAAAAGCAGAGAAATACATGAAGGCAAAAATAAACAGCACTGTTCATACTTATACTTGGAAAGAAGGCAGGCAAGTAAAGTCTGGGAGCAATTTAGAGTTTCTGACAATGGTAGATGCTACTGGTAATCAAACACGAAAATTATATGAGGGGTACTGTCAGATCGGAACAGTTGAAATAATAAAACTACTAGATAGTGTAAATATTATGACACCTGAAAGTATCCATTTGAACTCATTTATGTATGAACCAATACTCGATATGGATATCATTGAGTTAAAGAGCATTTATGGAAAAGTTAGTGCATTGTAGCGCGAATTCATCACCTAACATAGAAATTCCCAACATGCCCTTAAATAGAAATATTTAGGGGTTTTTCTACCCTTTAAATGTTAAAATAGAGTATACGAAATAGACCTAGAGGGGCACGTCGGGAATTTTAGGAACGTTAGTAGACAGTAATTCTAAGCTAACTTTCGAACGGAGTTAGAATAGATATAAACAGATAACTATTGGTTCATGTATAGTAACGAAATAGGAGGCCATATGGAAACTGACATTAGAATCCGATTAATGGTGGAAGCTGATATATCTGTTATATCTTCTGCATTTAATGAACAAGGTTGGTGTAAGCCAGAAAGTCAGTATGTGTCATACTTTTTAGAGCAAAACCAGGGATTAAGGTCAGTACTAGTAGCAGAATTAAATAACGAGTTCGCTGGTTATATAACAATACAGTGGAACTCTGAAGACAGTTACTTTAGCAGTCGAAATATCCCTGAATTGAAAGACTTTAATGTTCTAAAGAAGTATCAACGATTAGGTATAGGTTCTAAGTTAATGAATGAAGCAGAAGACGTCGCATTTACCAAAACTAAGACACTGGGTTTGTCAGTCGGACTAATTAGTGGCTATGGAAGTGCGCAAAGAATGTATATCAAAAGAGGATATTTGCCAACAGGTGAAGGGTTGAAATCTAGAGATCGAGTTGTTGAGTATTTTGACAATGTGGTTGCTGACGATGATTTAATATTGAGTTTTATAAAAGTTAAGACAACCAAGTAAATTCGTAAGTTAGTATTTTTATTATACATAAATGATACTAACTTTTTTTGTATTTATAATTAAATATAATATAAATTAACATGAGTCGTAATAAAAATAAAGAACTGGCTGTATGTACTGGTATTACTTAGGTTTATGACCTATGAATATGTGACATTTTGATAGTGAAATGGTATAATTAGAGGTGGTAAATAAATGCTTAGGAGATAATATAAATGGAAGAAAGTTTAACTAAAATCGATGAGGAAATACTATTATCAAATGAAGATACTCTACAAATGTTAGATAGTCTGTTAGATAAATGGGACAAATCATGGTGGGATAATTTTTATTCGGATAAAGATAGAAAAATACCATTTATGACAGAAAAACCAGATGAAAATCTTGTTGAATTTGTAAACAAGGAATTAATAACTAGAGGAAGATCTTTAGATATTGGTTGTGGCAATGGTAGAAATTCAATCTATCTTTCGAGTAATAATTTCAATGCAACAGCTATTGATCTATCTGAAGAATCTATAAGAATAGCTAAAGAATATGCTCAAAAATTTGAAAGTCATGTTCACTTCATTAACGATTCATTTTTTGAAGTTAGCTTCGAAGATCAAAAATTTGAGTTAATACATGATAGTGGCTGTCTTCACCATATAAAACCACATCGAAGATCAGAATACTTAAGCAAAATTGACACTTTATTAAGTCAAAATGGATACTTTACCTTAACCTGTTTTAATCTCGATGGAGGTGCAAACATATCTGATTACGATGTATACAAAAAAGAGACTATGGCTGGTGGTCTCGGGTATTCTGAGAAGAAATTAGTAAAAGTTTTAGAGCAATATTTCGAAGTGATAGAAATAAGAAAAATGAAAGATATGACTTGTGGCCAGTATTATGGACTTAGTATTTGTTGGGCTGTAACTATGAGAAAACGTTCAATATAAAAAAATCGAATAACCATCTACTAACACAGCGGTTCCAGACATTCCCCGGTTATTATACGAATTGGGGAATTTTTACTGACTTGAATATGTTAAAATATTGAAGAGTGATTAAATAGTGGGGAACGATCTTGAACCGTGGGAACGTTAGTTGCCATATTCCCAAGGTTAATGTATATCCGAGTAGCTTGTATGATGTATTAAGTCCGAGCTACATTCAATTAAGGAGGAATAATCATGAAAAAACTTCTCACATTAATCTGTATTCTTTCTTTATGTCTGACTGCATGTTCAGAGAAAGAGTTTTCACGACAAATCGAATATGGAAATTCAAAAGTTGATGGTTTTAAACGGTCTGTTTTATTGAATGAATCGACATTTAAGTCCACCTATCAGTTTGAACAAGAAGTGAAAATAGAAGATTTAATGTTGATTGCTTATACTGGAAATAGTAAAACTGACGCTGTTTACAATAAATTAGACCCGGATCAAAGTTCTGAGGTGTTAAGATTATTGTTAGGGTTTGAAATTGAAAAGTCTTCAATGAGTTCGACCGTTACTGTGAATAGTCCAGGCGAGTATGAACTTGTTTTCAATGAACCTATAAACACTGAAGTACGGAACTATAGTATTGAAATCGGTAAGTCATACTTGTTAGTCTTTTTAGCTGGTGAATCAAATAATATAATAAAACACGACTTAACATCTAAACAATATAAACAACTAAAGAAACTGTTAGAAAGTATAGTAGAAGAAGAATCTTAAATATCAGGATTTATAGTATAAGGAGTATTATTGAATATTACATATAGAAATATAAGGAAAAAAGATCTAAATGATAATTTACTTGCTGACTTTAAACGTTATCAGGTCGTAGAGTATGACTGGGAAAAAGTGAATAGTCAGTACGAACTGGTTCATAATCCACATATAGAGGACTGGAATGAAGCAAAGAAATCGCAAAAAGTTAACGAAAGATTTAAGCACATCATCAAGTCAAATGGTCTACTTATTGGCGCATTTGAGAATGAGTCTTTAATAGGTTTTGCAGGGTGTGACTCAGTGAAATATGGATCGTCAAATCACTACATTCATTTAATGGAGTTGCATGTATCACTTGAACATAGAGGTCTTGGAATTGGAAAAGCACTATTTGAGAAATGTGTGGCCTATGGCAAAGAGTTAAATGCTGAAAAGTTATACATTGTTGCTAGTTCTTCTAAAGAGAGTCAAGCAGCTTATAAGAGACTAGGGTGTGTTCACACAAGTGAAATAGTCCAAGTTTTATATGATCAAGACCCAGATGATATACATATGGAGTTTAAATTAGAATAAGATCTCTTTTAAAAGCTATGCAACTAAAGAATCTTGAAGCATTTACATTATACGAATCATTTGACGAGTCATGTTGCTGTTCTGTTAGTTAAAGCTGTTGTTTTTTGTAATACATACGTCTAGACATGTTGAGCCACGGACTATAAATCTCGCTGATAACGCAACATCATCAAAAATGATTCTACAATAACGTGCTAGACCAATGTTAGTTTTCATAGAAGTGGAGTAGTTACGAAAAGTGGATATCAAATTAGCTAATGGTCATAAGAAGATATGGATACTAGGCGCAGTTGCCAGTGGTAAGACTACCTTAGCAAAAGCGTTGTCGGAGTCTAATTATTGTTATCAGTATGAGTTGGATAATCTGGTTTATGTAAGGAGAAAATCTGGTAATATTCGAAGATCACCTGAAGACGTTAAGTATTTAATAGGGCGTATAAACAGAAGTGAATCTTGGATTGTTGAAGGCGTTTATCGTGATGACTATAAGATTTTACTTGAACTGTCTGACTTAATACTTGTTTTGGATACACCCATCCAAGTGCGAAATGAACGTATTCAAACTCGTTGGGTCAAGCAGAGATATGGGTTTGAAAGTTGTCATTATGAGCCAACAATAAACATGCTTAAATCAATGTTTGAGTGGAGTCGTGGCTATGATGAGGATTATAGTCAACTTCTAGACTTACTTTCCCCATACAAGCATAAAGTTCAAATCGTTGACTTAAGTGATTCTTAGTAATGGAATAAACACTTGGAAAGACGGCATCTAACATAGAAGTTCCCAACATGCCCTTAAATAGAAATATTTAGGGATTTTTCTACGCTTAAAATGTTAGAATAGAGTATATGAAATAGACCTAGAGGGGCACATCGGGAACTTTAGGAACGTTATGCGGAATAACAAACCTAGCTAAAATGGAAGGAGCAACTTCATGAATAAATCTATGATTGATTATTTGTACTCTGAACTCATAATCACATTGGTTGTTTTTTCTCTACCAGGAAAAAGACAGTGTGAAATAACTGGTTTTGGTTGTGTAGGTGAGGAAATTCTAATTGATTTTGAAAATTATTATACAGAGAAAAAAGAAGTATATATTGAAAATGGGTTGCTAAATCCAAGACAGATTGAGCAACTTGATCAATTTTCTGTTTACCTTGAACAGTTCAATGGTCGAAATGATGATTTCTATTGGGATCATGAAGTAATAGCAAATCATCCTTTATGGGAGAATCTAAGAACAGAGTCAGCGAAGTTATTAGAAGATTTATTCGATGTTGAGTATGATGTAGAGATTAAGTTAACAAGAAAGATTAAAAATGGACATATGATTGAACATCTAGAACGTAAGTTGGTCAAGAAGTAAAGTATAATGGCACCGGCCTGTTACACCACATAACACAGCGGTGTCCCGCCATTCGCCATGCATAGACGGGGTTGATCAAATTCACGAACTTTACAGTATTGAACGGTTATAAGTGTTGAAATTACTGGGCGAACGAGCGTGAACCGTGGGAACGTTATGTAAAATTTTAAACTTGGAGGTTTTATGAACTTTCTTTATCTTGAAAATGAAATCATGGACGAGTACGGAATAAAGTCTTTTATTAGAGAAGGTAAGAAATCCTTAACGGAGAGTCTGAAAAAATCGGACAACGAGACATACAAAGTTGTAGAGAGAACTCTTAAAAGAAAAGTACCAACTAGTTATCTAAAAGTAGAGTATGTTGGATCTGAATTTCACTTCGACTCTCAAACTGGTGACGCTCCGTATCTAATAGTTAAGTTTACCTTCAACTTCAATAAGGTGTCGGACGTGAATTTTGAGTATGTTGTGAAGTTTGACTTTACAGGATTTATTGAAAGTGCGAAAGCTAATGTATTAGAAGTCATTTAAAACTATACATAACACAGCGGTGTCCCGCCATTCGCCTGGTAGTGACGAAGTTTACGACTATCCTGAAGTGTACGATTGTGACTAAGCTGAAAGCGTTGAAATAAGTGGCGAACGAGCGTGAACCGTGGAAACGTTATGTAAAACTTGGCCCTAGAACAGAGTTGAACACAGGAGAAATCTTATGAACTCACCATCATATTGTGGAATTAACTGTGAAAAGTGTCCAGTTTTTATAGCTACAATCACTGATTCAGAATCGATGAAAAGTGATGTAGCAGAGGAATGGGGCAGATTATATAAAAGGAAGTTTGCTTTTGAAGAAATGACTTGCTATGGCTGCAAATCTGAAATACGATTTGGACTATGCTCAAGTTGTGATATTGAGAAATGTAATGTTTCAAAAGGCAATGAAAATTGTAGGAGTTGTAAGGAGTATCCTTGCAACAGAATATCTAAGTTTGAGTCAAACTTAAAAGAAGAAGACTTATACTTCGTCTAATATTGTGCGAAGTTGGTGAATAAATGACGGTCCAAGCAATACATAACACGAGGGTGTCCCGACATTCGCTGATGTTGTGTGGAGTTTTGTGTAAGAAACCAAGATAGGTCTTATTGCGACACTGAAAGTGTTGGACTCAGTGGGGCGAACGATCGTGAACCCCGGAAACGTTATGTAAAACTATTAGCTAGTTCATTATATCTAAAATTATTTAGTCATTGTTGAACTCCACAGTTACTGAGTCATTAGTTTCTTCAATAATTGTAATATTAACATCATTAGAATTAGAGTTGTCTTTAACGAATGTTTGAAATATAGCAAGTAGAACAAGTATTATTAGAATGACTGCAAACGAGTAAGGGTTTAATGGCAATCTTCTTCTGTACATAATAAGCCTCCGTCTTTTTAGTGGTGAAAGTTGTACAGATTTATTATATACTGAGTATGGAAATAAAATACATTAAATGTTAATTAAGTTATTTCACAAAAGTTCGGATTGTCTCGAAGTTTTTAGAGTAGAGAACGCTACTAGCTATACATAACACAGCGGTGACCCGTCATGCGCCGAATTAAGTCGAAGTAAATTGTGTTTCTGAGTCTGGATGTTCCCGACCGTCGGGAATATTTCAGAGTGTTCGAGCGCACGAACGTGAACCGTGGAAACGTTAGGCATAATAATTTACTCAGTACAATGTGAGGTCAAACTGTTATGGATCTTAAAAGGACAATTGATGAGAACTATCAAATTGGTATTATCATAGATATTCAGAAAACTGAATATGGAAGTGGAAATACATTTATTGTCGTGAGTGAAAAAGGTAAGTTCATTGCTAAGTTAATGAATAAGGAATATGAGATCATACTATATGATCGTGTTCAAAAGAGTTTACATAGTTCGGCAATTAAGCAGCCACGAGTAATACAAACAATCAGTGGAAACCTGATTTGTTTAGACAGTTTAGTATTATTCGAGTATATCGAAGGTGAAACAAAAAAGTATGCTATCGATTTAATTGAGTTGAACTTAATAGACGTAATTTATGAGTATAATCAGGAGTTAAAGAACATATCATTTTCTATTTCAGAGTTTGAAGTTCAAAATGATTGGGATAGAATCAGATCATTAGATTACATTTGTAATGAAGCTAATGAGCGAATTCTTGGTTTGCAAATAGAGGAAGAATGGAGAAAAAGTCTTCTTGAATGCATTGGTATTCTAAAAGATAAGAAAGAATCCATTGATGAACTGGATACGCAAATCATTCATATGGATTTAGGAGCAGACAACTTTATACTAAAAGATAATGTGGTATTTGCAGTAATAGACTTCACACCTGATATCAATAATGAACTATATGCTCTAGCACATTTTGTTTATTGGAATTACTTGTGGAGAAGAGATCACCATTATAAAAGTTCAATAGATTTCTACTTGAATCATTATTATAAGAGTAAAGAGAAAGTAGTAGATTATCATAATTTTTATTTATTTCTTCTTAATGCTTCAGTATATAGGATTTTAGGTCCTTTATTCGAAATGTCTAATTTGGAGGAAAAGAACTATCGAAGTCTAATAAGAAGATTTGAAATAGTAGATTGGATAAAAAAAGAATTATTATAAGTAGGAACATTGTATATAAGAATCGT
>Ga0209379_10001418_pt1 | contig 15818 bp, 13 predicted proteins | sample tdDd001_FD_187124 | JGI IMG/M metagenome (GOLD analysis project Ga0209379, IMG submission 187124) | Marine sediment microbial communities from the Atlantic coast under amendment with organic carbon and nitrate - tdDd00.1 (SPAdes)... | ecosystem: Environmental > Aquatic > Marine > Coastal >...
TATACCCAGATATTGAAAGGATCATCTCCCCTTTCAAGTTGCTCGATAAAATCGGCGATATGTCTCATAAAAGTCCTTTTTGTCAATATCAATATCTATGTATTGATACGTCTATTATGGGAGGAAGACAGGATTTTTCAATTTGAATTCAGTAGCTTTGTTCAAGTAATGTGATCCTTGTGGCGTTTTATTTGAGATTTATAAAATGTAGTTATTCCATTTCATGTCTATAGTGAGAATCGGCGAATAAAATACTACCTTAATATACCAAATACCAATAACGGTGAATTGTTATTAATTATTAAGGACCATCATTTAAATATATTCATAGTTAATAAAATTGAGCATTTTCATATTAACCCAAGTTAGTATTAAATTTGATGCTTATAGATGTATGTAGGTGTAAATACGCAATTAATCTAGATTGAATTATATGCAGATTTTAATTCTTAAGGTGAGGAGATAGAGAATAAATTATAGAAGGTGAGAATAACATCGGTATCAGTGTTGAATAGAATCTCATGGTCTATTCAACATCCCTTTATGTTTTACTCGGTTTTAAAATAATAATGGGTTGTGGCTGCGGTGTCATATCCATCGTCCTGTATAGTTCCATATGCTGGTTCCTAAGCTGATGAGCAGCAGGATCTTCTGGCGGGCGAGAGGCTGAAGTACAACCAATTAGATACAGCGTAAAGATTGTCGTGATCAGTGATTTACACATTGCTAAGGCTCATTGATACAGCGCTATCGACAAGGAAATCGTCAGGTTAGCCAGAAGTGGCTTGGGAGGATTTAGGTGAAAATAGTGCCAGTTGCACTCTAAGTATAATTGATTGGATCAAACACCGATAAGAGCTAAATTTCGCATCAATTACAGTTGTCAGAATTGTTCATGCTATGGTCATAATTCAGGTATCATAATTGCCTGATTCATAATGAGTTGAAAAGATGTCAGAGACACCGGTAAAAGTTATTCAGAAAGCTACGTGGATTGGTTCTATTGCCAACGTGTTCTTGGCCGTTTTAAAAATTACGGTAGGCAAGCTAACGGGTAGTCAGGCGCTGGTGGCTGATGGTGTCCATAGCTTTTCAGATCTGGTGACAGATACAGCCATCCTGATTGGATCAAGGTATTGGACAGCGCCTGCAGATAAAGGGCATCCCTATGGCCATGGCCGCTTTGAGACTTTAACCAATATTTTCATCGGTGTGTTGCTCGCATTTGTCGGACTCGGGATAGGGTGGGATTCGATTAACTCACTGGGTCATGAGTCGACAGCCAAGCCGGGATTGCTGGCGTTTGTTGCGGCAGTCGCTTCTATCCTGGTTAAAGAAGTACTGTATCGCTGGACGGTCATACAGGCGAAAAAAATCAATAGTCGAGCACTGCATGCCAATGCTTGGCACCATCGCTCTGATGCGCTGAGTTCTTTGCCGGTTGCGGTGGCAGTTATAGCGAATTTATTTTTTCCTGATCTCCATTACTTGGACCAGGTCGCAGCATTGCTGGTGACGGCGATGATTTTGAAAGCGGCGTTTGAAATACTATGGCCGGCCTTGCTGGAGCTGACTGAAGCGGAAGCAGATACCGAGATAGAAGACAAGATCCAGAACTACGCCGAGTCTGATCCGGATATCCGTGAAGTTCATGCTATTCGCAGTCGTCGTACAGGTAGTGCTATCTTGTTGGATTTCCATTTGCTGGTAGAGCCAACGATGAGTGTCGACCAAGCTCACACGATAAGCGAGAATTTCAAGTCGCATATTCTCATGCAGATTGCCGAGGTTGTAGATGTGATTATCCATATCGAACCTTTTACCTGTGCTGAGCGAGTAATCAATCCATGCTGTGAAGACAAAAAATGTGATTGAGCAATTTGCAAACACCTGCAACTTGCAGGTGTTTTTTTATCATCAATAGTTTTTTAATATTAAGTAGCAGTATTTTTTTATTGCTGTCTCAAATATGAGATGGTGTCTTAACGGCGAACTTCACTAGGCTTTTAACTTAGTCACTTGTCAATGTCTCTCCTGATATGTACCGGGTGAGGCGTTTGTTTCGATGAGGGGTAGGTTATGCCATTAGTTAGAATCAAGTCATTACCGTTTGAACAGGATGTACGTATTCCACAGGTTATCAGTGCCCTGTCTCAGGCGATATCTGATGCAGCCAACATAGAGCAGCACCATATTATGGTCACATGGGAGTATCTTGTTCATTCACACTACGCCCATCATGGCAATATTGCCGATATCCAACCTGTTGACACCCACCCGTTACTGATCGATCTAATTGCCCCCAATTTTAATACCGAGAAGCAGATAGCTTCGATGCTCGAGTTGATTGCCCATACGGTTGCTGAGCAGGTGCCTATCGACAAAAACAATATCTTTATCAATTTTACCCCGGCTTATAGCGACGGCGTATATGACGAAGGGCATATCGTTGAATGGGATATGTAGTGTTTTACGGCGAAAAGTGAACATTTATTAGTCTTTAAGCCAGATCGGGACACAGAATGAAAAAAAAGTCAGCCATGATATGGTTTGCTTTTTGCCGTTGTGATGTGAGTAATTATGTATTTAGCTTTCTGCTTTTTATCATTAGTGATGGCGTGATTTAGTAACGAGCAAGAAAGAACTGCTTGATCGCTGAAGTGTCGTGAGTAAGCCCTGATAATGATCTAGCGCCTGTGTTCGTAGGTAGAGATGAATAGTCATGCTTGGATTGGGTGTTTATATCTAATGCTCCTTCTCTGACTGGCCCATTGTTCCGCCCTTGTTGTGATTGTAAATGCTTTGTTATCTTTAAGGGGTGGTAAATCAACATGGAATGTCTATGAAAGCACTTGAAGCGAATTTTGATGGATTGGTAGGACCGACCCATAACTACAGTGGGTTGTCATTTGGTAATGTTGCATCGGCAAAAAACCAGTCTGCCCCGTCAAAACCTAAACAGGCTGCCAAGCAGGGGCTGGCAAAAATGAAAGCCCTGTCGGATATGGGAATGGTTCAAGGGGTACTGGCGCCGCAGGAACGCCCGGATGTGAAGACATTGCGTCAGCTTGGCTTTACCGGAAGCGATAAAGCTGTGATTGAGCAGGCGGCGAAACAAGCCCCAAAGGTGCTGGCAGCTTGTTGCTCGGCTTCAAGCATGTGGACAGCCAATGCGGCAACGGTATCGCCATCGGCAGATACGGCTGATGGCAAAATTCATTTCACGCCTGCGAACTTGACCAATAAGTTTCATCGCTCGATTGAACACGAAGTGACTGGGCGAATTCTGAAGGCGACATTTTCCTCGGCAGAACACTTTGTTCATCATCCGGCCTTGCCTGCGGTTGAGCATTTTGGTGACGAAGGCGCGGCAAACCATACTCGCTTCTGCCATCAGTATGATGAAAAGGGTATTGAATTTTTTGTCTATGGTCGCCATGCCTTTGACAGTCGCCATCCGGCTCCGACAAAATTTCCGGCTCGGCATACGCTTGAAGCCTGTGAAGCGGTAGCTCGCCTGCACCAGCTTGAGAGTGACAAGGTGGTTATTGCGCAGCAAAATCCGGCAGTGATTGATCAGGGGGTGTTTCACAACGATGTTATTGCTGTCGGCAATAAAGACATTCTATTTTGTCATGAGCAGGCATTTCACAATCAGCAGGGCGTTTATGATGAGCTGACTAAGAAGATGTCTGGTGATTTTAAGATTATCGAAGTACCTACTGGTGCAGTGTCCGTGGATGATGCCGTAACAAGCTATCTGTTCAACTCCCAGCTGCTTGCTTTGCCGTCAGGAGAAACATTACTTGTGCTTCCTGAAGAGTGTCGCAATAACACTAATGTCTGGGCTTACATTGAACAGATGCTGGCCGATAAACGTGGTATCGACAGAGTTCAGATTTTCGACCTGAAACAGAGTATGGCCAATGGCGGCGGCCCGGCCTGTTTGCGTTTGCGTGTCGTTCTGAACGAGCAGGAACAACAGGCTGTGAACCCGGCAACCTTGATGAACGAGGCGTTGTTTAATCGTCTCAACCTGTGGGTAGATACCCATTACCGGGATAGCCTGGTTGAAGCGGACTTAGCCGACCCACAGCTACTTGATGAATCTCGTACAGCCCTTGATGAGTTGACGCAAATCCTCTCTCTTGGCGCTGTTTATCCTTTCCAGCGTTAGAGCAAGCAATAAACCATAAGCGGTACACTTGTGCCGCTTTTTTTCATCGCTTTCTTGTATGCTCATGACGAGGAAATGAATGTTACTGTCTGATTATAAAAGCAATATCTTATAGTTGAGATATCTAAAATGCCAATTTTCTCGCAAAATCAATCGTGTATTGCAATACCTGCCCATTTGTATATGTAAATTGTTGATTAACAATGAGAAATAGGTTGGCACAAGATCTGAATCCATGAGCCTAGGTTATTACTTCGGAGGAAGGAAATGAAAACTAGGCTATTATTCTCTCTTTGTTTTATTTTGGCTGGGTGTGGCAGCGAATCTTCATCGTCGGCTCCCAGCACTCTACAAAGTACCCGCCTCAGTGATAACAATGCCCCTCCAAATGCACGTTTTGAGCAATACCGGATCAGCGCATTTGAACTTGATCCCGGAGAGTTCGCGTTAACGGGAGAGAGGCTATTTCTCAAAGTTTATTTGTCGTCAGGCAGTGTGCTGTATCTGGGGCAAATTGATAAGCAGAAGTCTATTCTGCTTCCTCTCTCTTTGCCGAATGATGAAGAGATGGTGAAGTTTGATCTATTCAGTGACTTTGAAGGAGATAGAAGTATTTCAAGGGAGAGGCAGTTATGAGTCGAAGTTTCATAGGCTTGTTGTTGATGGCTGTACTCGTGGTACCACAGGCGAATGCAGTTGCACTATCCGTTCAGTTGAAAGATACGATCAAGCAGGGAAGTGGAAGTATTGATTTATTCCGCGCCAAGCAGCAAAAAAATAATTTATCTGCCGCTGATCTTGAGGAAATGAGATCAGATCATGGTGGTTCTTTGGTCTTTGCCGTAGATGTCAATGAGGCCGCAAATGGCTCTGAGAAGGCCTCTTGTCAAGGTGTGGCGATTGAATCTGCGGTACTAACAATTGTTGTAGGTGGAAATAGTTTTTCATTCAGCGATTATTCAACACCAACTGAATCTATGCTGGCGAAGTTCGGTTCCACAGAACGGAAGCTTTATCATACCTTGATTGGTCAGACTGGCTCATCATTGATCACACCGAGTAGCAGCAGTGCGTTGAGTGGAAGCTCGTATGATGCGTTAATCACCATGCCGGTAAATATTGCCTTGGATAACGCAACTTCGGCAACATTAGATATTACGTTGTTGGAAACGAATACTTCTTTGGGGGATCCAGAAGCGTTTTATGATTTTACGGCAGGTTTTGAGGATCTTGCGCTCGTTAGCGCCGAAGACTCCAGCTTTCTGGCGGGTCTGGCACCCGGTCAGAGTGAGGCCCCTTTGGTGATCACTCAGGGGCAGGTATTGAACCCAATAGATTCGTGGGTCTATTTTCCTTCTTCTGTTGAATATTATATAGCTGCCTATGAGGATAACTATCCGGCAAAGAGTGACTACGACTTCAACGATCTCGTTGTTGGCTACCGGGTTGGTCTTGGCATGACAGCGGACAAAGTGAGTTCCTTGCTAATTTATGGTTATATTATCGCCAGGGGATCGGGTTTCACTCATGATTGGTACCTACATATTGGCTTGCCCGATGAAGCATCGGGGACAGGAATGGTGAACTTGTTTCAAGCGGGATCAAGTGTACAAGAGAGCGGGTATCCAAAGTCGATTTCTCAATCAGGCAGCTTTGACCAACGTTTGCTTCAGGGGACTAAATCTTTGATGCAGGTACCGGGCCTTGAGTTTGCAAATACGGAAGCCGAAGTGTCTCTTATCCAAGGGCAAAAATTCAGTGTTTCGTTTGACTTCGATACACCATTGAACCTTGCAGATATCGCTCTTCCTCCCTATGACCCCTATCTGCATGTCACCAATACAGGCTATGAAATTCATTTGCCTGAGTACGCCTCAAGGTTGGGGAGCTCGGTCAATAATGCCGAAGGTGTTGGTGGGTTTAAAAATGAGCAGGGTTATCCATTTGTTGTGATAATTCCTGAAGACTGGGAGCCGCCGTTGGAGCATGTTGATTTAGGTGAGGCTTACAGTACTTTTCTTGGGTATGTATCAAGCTCTGGTGCCCAAAATGAGTCGTGGTATACGGTGCCTTCAGCAACCAAAATCAAAGGGATTGGTAAAGCGTTCTGGAAATGGGACTGATTCTGGCTAATAAGTGACCCTGAGTGGTCGCTTTTAGCGCTTGTTATCGCCTCATAGACTTGACCTGTTTCTCGTTGCACAGTGATAATATAACGATATATTTTAAGCAATCGACATAGCCTTAAATTGGCACTGCCGGTTGCTATCATTATTTAATGAAACTGTGCCCGCGACGGAGTCAAAATGGCAAAGCTAACGTTACAAGAGCAGATGCTAAAAGCTGGTCTTATTGATAAGAAAAAAATGAAAAAGGCCGGAAAATCTTCTAAGAAGTCCCGGACCCAAGCCAAAGAAGCAAAAGCTGCTGTTGAAGCAAACCGAGTAGCACAAACCGCTCAGGATCAAGAGTTGAACCGTCAGAAGCAGGCTGAAGCAGATAAAAAAGCGATAGCCTCACAGGTGAAACAACTGGTTGAGATGAATAAGATTGACTGTAAAGACGGTGAGATTGGCTATAACTTTACTGATGGGACACTTGTAAAGAAAGTTTATGTCGACAAATCGATTCAGGATCAACTGGTGAAGGGGCGTTTGGCGATTGCCCGCTACCTTGATAGCTACGCGATTGTTCCAGGTGTGGTTGCTGATAAAATTAGTCAGCGCGATGAAACAACGATTATCGTGAACAATACTGCTGACGAGCAGGAAATGGATGAAGATGATCCGTACGCAGACTTCAAGATCCCTGATGATCTGATGTGGTAATTGTACAATTTTATATCGGGGTGCCGTCCGGGGCCCCGTAATTTGTTAACCTGATCTACCTTTCTTTTATTCAATTTACTTTTTGGTTCGCCTCCAATCTAAGCGGCTTCCCGCCTTTCCGCCTTCTTTAAATCGCTTCTTGGATTCATTAACTAAGTGCAGCACTCTCTTAGTTAATGCTTTACAAGCATTTTTAATACCGGTTATTCCTGCAAAAATGGTAGAGCACGGTATTCCCTCTATACTTCATTCATTGTTTCGCTTTTTAGCCAAGTACAAACTTTGACCTGTGAGAGTAAAATACAGGTGATTGTTTGAGCATTTGGTGTTTCCAAGGATAGGATAAGAAATAATTAATGCGAATGAATATCATTTGTAGTAGGTTGTAAATGTAATCAACGTCGTAGGAACATCAATAATGAAGACAGAAATTTCTTGTTGGTTAGCGCGAGATCCTGACCCTAAAACACGTGGTGAGTTACAACAGCTTATTGACTCAAATGCTGAGTCGGAATTGGCAGAACGTTTTTCAGGTCGATTGGCGTTTGGTACTGCTGGATTGAGGGGAATTGTGGGGGCCGGACCTAACCGAATGAACCGCCTGGTGATTCAAGAAACGGCGATGGGACTTGGTAAGTATTTGCTGGCGACAGAGCAAGATGCGGCTGAGCGAGGGGTTATTATCGGTTTTGACGGCCGCCCTGACTCGAAGCGATTTGCGCATGAAACGGCATCAGCGCTTACGGCGCAGGGTATTAAAGTCTATATGACAACCCATGTTGCCCCAACACCGATGGTTGCATTCGGGGTGAAGCACTTTGAAGCGGCAGCAGGTGTGGTCGTGACGGCGAGTCACAATCCTCCTGAATATAACGGCTTTAAAGTTTACTGGGGCAATGGTGCTCAGATTATTCCACCTCACGATTCTGGCATTGCCGCGCAGATAGATATTGCGACTCAAAGTGATATTGAGTTGCTTGAGTTGGAGCTTGCCAAGCAGCAAGGCCTGCTGTTCTGGTTAAGTGAGTCGTTCTACGACACGTATCGCCAGGCCGTCAATAATAGTAAGTTACTGTCGAATCATACTCAGCCGGATGAGATCAGCCTTGCCTATACTGCGATGCATGGTGTAGGTGCCAATATGGCGGAAGCGCTGTTGGCCGATGCTGGTTTTACCAAGGTCTATAGCGTTGCCGAGCAGCGTGAGCCGGATGGGCGTTTTCCTACCGTGAATTTCCCGAATCCGGAAGAGCCGGGAGCGATGGACATGGTGATTGCCGAGGCAAAAAAACACAACGCGACCTTGGCATGCGCCAACGATCCGGATGCCGACCGTTTTGCGGTTGCTGCCAGAACGGAAGAGGGTGAATACCAGATGCTAACCGGCGATCAGGTTGGCGTACTGCTTGGCCATTATCTACTGACCCATGCCGAACCGGGACAAAACCTGGTTGGGGCGACAATTGTGTCTTCGAGCTTATTGAAACGGGTAGCAAAATCAGTCGAGGCCAATTATTTCCAAACCCTAACCGGGTTCAAGTGGCTCACTAATGTAGCCATGCAGCGAGAGACGGAAGAGAGCCGATTCTTGTTTGCCTACGAGGAAGCACTGGGTTATACCGTTGGTAGTGAGGTATGGGACAAAGATGGGTTATCGGCTCTGGTCGCTTTTGCCCAGCTGGCAGCTGAGCTGGCAGTTAACGGAAAGAGTGTCTGGGATCAGTTAGAAGCTATTTATCGCGAGCACGGGTTATACCTCAATGTGCAGAAGAGTATTGCTTTGCAGCCAGGCTCTCCCCCTATTGGTGATAGTTTGCGGGCCTCTCCCCCGGAGACAATTGCCGGTCGCCATATTGTAGTGACCGATGATTTGAAAACATCGCAAAGGATAGCTGCTGATGGCAAGGTTGAGCCTATTGACCTGCCTTCCAGCGATGTGCTGATTTATCATCTTGATGATGATTCACGCGTTGTGGTACGCCCATCAGGTACTGAACCAAAGCTAAAATGTTATTATGAAGTGGTTGAGGCGATGAGCCACGAAGATACGCTAGAACATGCCCAGCAACGGGCTGAGGCATCGATGGAAGAGTTAATCTGCCATCATCAAAGTTCGCTGACTGGCTGACTGGCTGACTGGCTGACTAGCTGATTGGTTCAGATTGGGTATAGATATAATAATAAAAACCGCCGAATCAGATGTTGTTCGGCGGTTTTTTGCCGTCATATAATTGTAATTAAAGTACTTATTTTTCGCTTATTTCGGCATATTTGTGCAACAATTCAGTGAGAACCTTTACCCAGCCGAAAGCATCATCCGGTGTCTTCTTCAGAATGTTTTCTACCTGCTCACAGTGCTGCTCCAGTGATACGGCCTCTTCAAGGTTGAATGACATGGCATAGAAGTGCCATAGGATCAGTCGGGTCATTCGCTCGGCATTTTGCAGTGCATTGTCAGATTCAGAGAAAGCCATTTTGACCTCGCCGAGTGCGATAGCTGTCATACGTAACATGGCATCGAACTGTGCCGACCTCATACGATCTTCGCTATCAACTTCTTCTTGTTCGAAAGTAAATAGCTCCTGCATCACATCTTCAGGAACCATACGGCCAATTACTCTCATGCTGAACTCTTCCAGCTCGTGGCGTGGCATTGTCAGCAGGCAGTCAAGTTTGTAATCGCGTTCCATTTTCTTTCTCGGCAGTAAGCTAAACAGGGCGCGTATTCTGAGCGATTTCTTCGTGAAACTCCAGATTATTTCTACTTCCTAGTAATTATGGGGCAGTTCTCTGACACTAGGATGACATCGAACTTGATTGCTTCAGGTATTGTCGCACCGAATTCATATCCGAGGACAAACAATTACCCGGTAATTGACTGTATAGAATTTAATGGCAACGTCAGATAAACAACCGCGACAAGATGCAGAGCAACAACCGTCGCCCAAGAAACCGAATCAACACGCTCAATCGACCTCTTCTGCTTCATCACCTTCTTCCGATAGATCTCCCCAAAACGCTGCACCGAAGAGAGGTCAGTGGCTCAAACGTGGTTGTTTGGTTGGTGTTCTGCTGATCAGCGCCGGTATGTTGTGGATGGGAAATTCGCTTAACCAAATGGTGGCGGAGAAATTCGAAGGGCAGTTATGGCAGTTGCCTTCGGTTGTTTATGCCCGAGAGCTGACACTTCAACCTGGTGCAATGATCCGGTATGAAGATTTGGTGAACGAGCTGGAAGTGCTGAACTATCGCAAGGTCACAAGCCCAAAGAAAAGTGGGGAATACTCAACCAGCCGGTTGAGGGTCGAGTTTATTCGTCGTCCGTTCGAATTTAGGGATGGGGAACAACCGCAGAGGCATGTGATTGTCGAATTTGATTACTCGAAGGTACGCCGGATTTCTGAAGCTGTATCGGGGCGTGAGTTGGGTATTTTCAGTGTCGAGCCAAAGTTACTCGGGATGTTGGAAACAAAGACGGATGAGCAACGAATTTATCTGCCAAAAGATGAAATGCCTAAGCCTCTGATTGATGCGCTGATTGCAACCGAAGATAGGGAGTTCTATCAGCATGACGGTATCTCTCCCTCGGCTATTGCCCGCGCATTTGTGGCGAATTTAAAAGCCGGGCGTACGGTGCAGGGCGGTAGTACGCTAACCCAGCAGTTAGCCAAGAACCTTTTTTTGACCAGTGAGCGTAGCCTGTGGCGCAAGTTCAGAGAAGCCTATATGGCGCTGATCATAGATTATCGCTATAGCAAAGAGCAGATCCTTGATGCCTACCTTAATCAGATTTACCTGGCCCAAAGTGGGGCCGATGCTGTTCATGGTTTTGCGCTGGGCTCGCGGTTTTATTTTGACTTGCCGCTCTCGGAGCTGAGAGTGGATCAGCAAGCGTTGTTGGTCGGGCTGGTGAAAGGGCCTTCCTATTATAATCCGTGGCGATACCCTGACCGTGCTAAGCGCCGACGAGATTTAGTACTGCGACTAATGGCGGAAAATGGTGTTCTCGAAGAAGCCGATTATAAATTGGCCGTTGAAAAGCCACTGGATTTGCAAGAAAAAGGGCAGATTGCCCACCGACAGCCAGCCTATTTTGGCCAGCTGCAGCGTGAACTAAAAAAACATGTCGACGATTATCAGCCCGGTCAGGGACTGCGTCTATTTACGACGCTTGATCCTGATTCGCAGGCTAAGGCAGAGCAAGCTGTTCGTCATATGATCCCTCAGTTGGAAAAGCGTGCTGGTAATGAGCTGGAAACCGCAGTTGTCATCGCAGATCGTCTTAGTGGTGAAATTCGCGCGATGGTTGGTGGAAGCCGCCCTGGCTATGATGGTTTCAATCGGGCCATAGATGCCAAGCGTCCAATCGGATCGGTTGTCAAACCCGCAATTTATCTGGCAGCCCTTGAGCAGCCAGGGCGTTTTTCGCTTGCAACCAGCCTTCAGGACCGTCCGTTAACCTTAAAAGGGCAGAATGGTGAAAACTGGTCTCCACGTAATTATGACCGTCAATACCGGGGGGCCGTGCCTTTATATCTCTCACTGGCGAAATCATACAATATTCCGACTGTGAATCTTGGAATGGCGGTCGGTCTGGAGCAGGTCATTGATACGATGGAGAGATTGGGTATTGATCGGAATGAAATCCCCAAATTGCCATCGATATTGCTCGGGGCTTTTACCCTTACTCCCGTGGAAGTAACCCAGATGTACCAGACGATTGCCAGTGGCGGTCGAAAAAGCAAGCTGACCGCGCTGAGTGCGGTTGTCGATAACAGCGGCAATGTGCTGTATCAAAGCTTGCCGAAATCATCTCAGGCCGTGTCCAGGCAAGCATCGTGGCTAACCCTCTATGGTATGCAGAAGGTGGTAACAATGGGGACAGGACGTTACTTGAATTCAATACTTCCTTCTTCACGTTTAGCCGGTAAAACGGGCACGTCTGACAAGGGACGCGATAGCTGGTATGTCGGTGTGGATGGTAGAGAAGTTGTCACTGTCTGGATGGGACGAGATGACAATAAAAGTGCCAAGTTAACCGGATCTTCAGGTCCGCTCCGCCTGTATGCTGATTACATTCAACGACGAGATCCTGAGCCGTTGGTGCTTAGGACGCCACCGCAGGTATCAGACTTCACCTATCAGCACGGTCAAGGTGGAAGGTTGGATCAAAGCTGTCTCGGATCAACAAAGTTACCAGTGTGGGACCCGAACGGAACGCTAAAAAAGGGATGTGTGAAAAATGTGGAGCAATTTTTCAAACGCGTCTTTAATTGGTAAACAGTACGTTGAGGTAGTTTGGGTATTGGTATTCAGATAGAATGCACGGCTTGTTATTGTGCAGAAGTAGATAAATAGAGCCATGCGATTACTTAAATCAACTGTTCATCCTGATATTGAAAAGCTGGAAGGCCGTATTTTCCACCGCAAAGCGGCTCGCGGTATCATTTTGGATGGCGAGAATATCCTGATGCTCTATACCGCACGCTATCATGACTACACCCTACCCGGCGGTGGTATTGACGAGGGTGAAGATGCTATTCAAGGGTTGATCCGTGAACTTGAAGAAGAGACCGGCGCACGCAATATTCGAAATATTTCAGCATTTGGCCTATACGAAGAATATCGCCCTTGGTATAAGCCTGATTTTGATATAATGCACATGGAGTCATATTGTTTTGTCTGTTCGATAGATGCTGAGTTGGGTGACACACAGTTTGAAGATTATGAAATCAACAATGGTATGAAACCTGTTTGGCTTAATATCTATGATGCTATTGCGCATAACGAAGAAACGATTGCCAACAGTGAAAAGAAAGGGATGTCGATTGAGCGAGAGACTTTTTTGCTAAAGCGCATTGCTGCTGAATTGCTACCTGAGCTAACTCGACAGATTGCTTAGCGTATTCTTCGCTAGATAGCTTTTAACAGAACAGGGTATTCGGCGTGTAATTTTACTTGTATATGTCGAATACCAGCAACTTTTCCCCTTCCCTCTGAATTTCTCCCCTTTTGCCTCTCGAATGGCATTTTGCTAATTTCCCATCTGTTTCAATTGTATTGGTTCGATTTTTGAACTAGTTCAAACTTCATAAATATTGTTATTTCAAATGGAGGTGCATTTAATTATTGCCATCTAGTATGTAACTATATGCATAATGAGTATTCTTCTGATAAAAGAGTCAGTAGGTTGGTGCGATGAGCATAGAATTTCAATCATACATTGGCAGTGTTGCGGCTCGGCTGCCCGAGCTACCTTGCCCTGTTGAAGGGCATATCTCACTTAACACGCCGGTAGGAAGCTGTCTCGACTCGCTTGGCAACGTTTGGCTTGCCGATACGGCGCACAACCGAATACTTGTCTTTGATAGCGATCTTGACAAAGTTTTAGCTGAGTTTGGCTCAACGGGAGATGGTTCCCAACAATTCAATATGCCTTTTCGCCTGTTGGCACACCCTAATAAGAATTGGGTCTATGTGAGTGATATTGGTAATCGGCGTATCCATATTTTGCAGTACGACGACAAGCTTTCTATTCAGTCTTTCTGTTGTTTTGGGGATGAGCCTACTGTCGAGTTAAAAGGCCCCAATGGTATTGCCCTCTATCAAGGAGAGCTTTGCGTGGCGGATGAGTTTTTTGAGGGGGAAGGCGGAGCTAGCCGGTTAGCTATCTTTTCTGAAACGGGACAATACTTGAGATCAATTCACGAGATTGCAGGTGGTTATGAGCCTATCCACCTTTTGTGGCCTCAAGGGCTGAGTATGGATGCAGAAGGGCGTCTTTACGTTGCCAATACCGGTTTTGATACAGTAGTCCGCTGTGATTGGCATGGCAAAGGGATTCCTTTTTCCAGTAATGGTAAATGTTATATCGACGGTCTAGAGCAGGCGCGAGATGTTTCTGTTATTCAAAACCGAATTCTTATACCGGGCGCAGAGCCCAATGCTATATCGGTTTACGATATAGAAGGTGTGCAGCAAGGGACATTGGACGGCTTTGTTGCACCAATCCAGATCACCCAAATGCGTGATAAGAGCCGGTTATTGATTACCGAGCCTGTTTTAGCTTCGCTTCAAGTCCATCATATCTCTCTACCTTCTATTACAGATCAATCTGTTAGTGAAAGTACAGTGATTAAGACAATTGGAGACGATAGAGGTAGTCCAGGTCAGTTTCACTTTGTTACGGCTGTGGCTGGTGGAATAACCCCAAAAAGCCAGCAGCACCATCGGCAAAGGTTCCCGGTGATTGAAAGTTGGCTTTCTCATCAATTTTCGCTTCAGGATAAATGGTTTAAAGCAATGCAGCCTGTTGGTATGCCTTCATGGTTGAGTCTGGTCGTGACAGCACAGTCTGAGTGGGTGCAACGCTGGCAGCAGACTTGGCTAAGAGTGATACTCAATGAACGGTTTGAAGATCCCAAAGCGCTGCTTTGGATGGTCGATGCCGGAAACTACCAGCTTCAGGCAAGTGATAATGGAAATGAAAACTCGGCATCCCCTGCAAGCCTTCCTATGTTGCCCGGTTCTTTGGGTATCGCAAGCTACACACCTAACTCAGCGTTACCAGATCAGATTGATCATGACATTCCAATGATTGTAGTGGGGAACTATTTAAGTGGCACTATTTCTTTACTCCAATATGACAGTCAAATTGGAGAGCTGGTGCCCTATACCTATTTTGGTGGATTGGGTGCCGAGCCTTGGCAGCTTAACAAGCCGCAAGGTATCACGATTGACCCGACTTCAAACGATATCCTAATCGCCGACTCTGGAAATCATCGAATATCTCGTTGGCATATCAATGAGGAAGGTGTAGCAGGACTGGTCGAAGTGTTCGGCAAGCTCGGAGATGCTCACGGTGAATTTCATACTCCAACCGATATTGCAGCTACGCGTGACGGCCGTTTTTATATTACAGATCAATATAATAACAGGATCGAGGTGTATGGAGATGACAATCAATGGAAATGGAGCTTCGGCCAGGAGGGATATGGTATCAACGACGATAATTTTTTACTGCCGACCAGCATCGATTATGACTCGGAGCATTTGTTTATATCCGACTTGGTAAATAGGTCGATAAAAGTATTTGATCTTCAAGGTTGTTTTGTCGATAGCTTTAGTGGTTTTGGCGCAGACCCAGAGAAAGGACAGCTGTGGATGCCCTATTTGTTGCATGTTAACAACAGCAAAGTGTACTTGCCAGATTGCGCGTTGAATCGAATTAATGTTTACCAATTTAATAAGAATAAAAAGTTAGCAGAGGTTTCATTATGAATAATGTGTTTAAGCGAGCGCAAAAAAAACGGCTAGAGCATAAGTTGAAGACTTCTGTAAATTCAATTTGTGAACAGTCCCAGCAGGATTCAGAGCTGCTGATGAGTAGGTTTGACGAGCTCGTTACCCACCTGTCAGGGAAAGAAGGTGAGGATATTCACGAGAGCAAAAGAAAGCTGCAGGAATCACATCGGCATCATCATCGATGAGGAATAGTATTATGAATAATAAGTTATCAAGTATGACTATCGCGACCCGTGTCTGGATAATCCTCGCATTATTTGCCGTAGGTTTAGTCACCAGCACACTCATTAATGCTGTGAAAACACGAGAGCATACACGAGCCAATTATGAGAGAGGTGTGGCCACACTAGTAGAGAGTGCCGTGGGTATCGTCGATCATTATTATGGATTAAGTGTGGCAGGTACGCTTACGGAAGCGCAAGCAAAACAAGGTGCATTGGAGGCGGTAGCTGCAATGCGCTTTGATAATGGTAATTATATTTTTGTCGGCAATAATCAAGGTGTTCAGC
>Ga0209379_10001420_pt1 | contig 15810 bp, 13 predicted proteins | sample tdDd001_FD_187124 | JGI IMG/M metagenome (GOLD analysis project Ga0209379, IMG submission 187124) | Marine sediment microbial communities from the Atlantic coast under amendment with organic carbon and nitrate - tdDd00.1 (SPAdes)... | ecosystem: Environmental > Aquatic > Marine > Coastal >...
CTAAGGCTTCTGCAGCAACCCCAACACAGGTATCAAAAACTGCGATAGTTGCATTATTAATTGGCTTAATCGCCACTGCGGGGGTTGGTGGGGTTTATTATTGGCATGTTAAGGAACAACAAGCGCTTGAACAAAAAATTCTGCAACAGAGCCAATTAGCGCTGACCGAAAATAACAATAAAATTCAGCAGCTTCTCAAACAACAGCAAAAAGAAAACATAACAGCAACAACACAAGCATTAAATAGCTTTAAGACAGAAAGCCAAGCTAAAATCGCTTACTTAGAAGGCGTTATTGCAAGATTGGAGCAAAATCAACCGAGTGATTGGCTTGTGCATGAAGCTGAATACTTGATCAGAGTAGCAGGGCGCACCATTTGGTTAGAGCGCGATACTAGTGCAGCCATTGCTTTATTAAAAGATGCTGAACAACGTATCCAAGAACTTAATAACCCAAGCTTTTTAGATGTACGTAAAGCAATCCACCAAGATATCGCAAAGCTGAATTTAATGCCAACATTGAACACCGAAGCCGTTGTTCTGTCTTTATTAGGTTTAGAACAACAGGTCTCAGCATTACCACTAGACAGTGTGCACATTCCAACAAGTAGCGAGCAAGAACCTAATTTTGAATTATCAGAAAGTGCTAATGATTGGCGCGAAAACTTAAATAAAACGTGGCAGAAATTTCTCGCAGATTTTATAACCGTTCGCAGACGTACAGCCAATGTTGAACCTCTTATGGCGCCTAAATATCAGCAAAACTTGCGTCAAAACCTGCAGTTAAAACTTCAGCTTGCACAATGGGCAGCCAGTAAAGAACATAAAGATTTATATATTGCTACATTGGCTGATATTAAATCATGGCTAAACGAATATTTTGATATGGCTGAAAGCAGCAACCAAAATTTCATTAAAAATATTCAAGAAATAGAGTCGCAATTAGTAACCTTCAACTATGCTACTGAATTGACATCTTTGACGGCAATAAGACGCGTACTTGCTGGACAAAAAAATACCATAATAGATAACTCGCCAGTTTCACCAGAACCAATTCAAAAGCAAGAAGAAAAACCAGCACAAGAGCCATCAACCAGTGAGGGCTCAATATGAAACGACTATTCATCTTCTTACTGATTTTTTTTGCTGCGGTGGCAATCAGTCCACTATTAATCAATGAAAAAGGCTATATATTAATAGCCATGGGTGACATCACAATAGAATCAACCGTTGTGACTGCAACCATCATGCTTTTTTTAACATTTATTGCGCTGTTGTTATCATTAAAAGTATTTAAAGGCAGTTTAAATTTTGGTTTAACTACATGGAATAAAATTGCGTTTGCCAATAGAAGGCGCGCGCTTAAAAACTTAAAACAAGGGTTATCAGCATACGTACTAGAAGATTATGCGCAAGCTGAGCAGTTACTCGTAAAAGCAGCAGAACCAGCGCAGTTTGAGCAAATGTCATATCTAATAGCTGCAGCGGCAGCTGAAAAACAAGCGTTACCAGCCAATACTAAACACTATTTAAAACTTGCTGATTCTTATTCAGATACCGTTAAAAATTCAGGATTAGAGGCGGTAATTGTCAAAGCTAAACTACTGCTGGCTCAGGAGCTTTATCCACAAGCGAGAAAGCTTATTGATGAGTATCACAAACATATAGGTCACGATACTCGTTTACTATCGCTTGAAATTGATTTATGTATTATTGAGCAACGCTATCAAGCTGCTGTTGATTATCTTAACAGTGCTCGCAAACAAAAAAACATTACAGCAGAAACGATTACCGCTTGGGAAAAATTAAGCTTTTATGGTGCTTTTAACCAGCTAATTACGGATAAAGACAATAAAGCGTTAACAGATTATTGGCAAAAACTACCACGTAAAATCAAACAAATCGAATCTGTATTGTTTAGCTATTGTCGAGTGCTAGCAGAACAGAACATTATCGAACCGATAAATAAACTCTTGTTACCAGCACTTAAAAAGGACGCAAGTATTGAGTTTTTACATCAATTAAGAGTATTACCTATTTCTAAGCCTGATGAGCTTATTCATGCCGTACAAAAACAATTGCATCAACATCCTCAGTCATCAAAATGGTTAAGCTGTTTAGGTCATTTGGCTTACCACAGTAAACAATGGGCGATGTCAGAAAAAGCATTTAATTCTTTGTTTAATATAGAAATCCCAGACTATGACAAACAAGATTTAATTGTATGTGCAAAAGTAAAATCGGAGCAAAACGATTTTCAAGGTGCCAATAACTTATTATTAAAAACAATTTCAACAGTATAACTAATATACCAATTGAATTAACCGCGGTTAAGTTCAGAATCAACCAATAAAAAAGGTCGGCAATAGCCGACCTTTTTTATTTAATACAACAATCGTTTTATCGTAAGGTATTAAGTTGATGCCTTAAATAAAAGCAAAAGCATCGGCGTACATATGCTCTTTTATCGCACCGTGTTCAATAAAGTCTTGGCGCACCAAACCTACCATATCAAATCGGCCTGCTAGATAAATATCGTAAGGTTCTAGGCTAACAATATCCTTCATGGCAACTTGATGTACTAGACCAACTTTTCCTTGCCAATCCTCTGTTGGTTTTTCCACAACAGGAATAAAGCTCGCATGTGCTAATGTCGAAACAGTATTAAATGACTTTTCTAATTCATAACAGGCACTTGGCTCTCTTAAGCCCCAATATACGATGACCGGGCGCTGGACATTTTGTGCTGCCAAATATTCAAACATAGATTTAATGTAAGAAAATCCTGTGCCACCAGCGAGCAATAAAATTGGACGTTCACTTTCAATTCTTAAGTGCGCTTGGCCAAATGGCATCTCAATTTCTACTCTCTCAGCGCTTTTTAAGCGATCAATCACTTGCATCGCATAACTATCTTCACCAAAAGCACCAATTTGTAATTCAATTAGCTCATCACCAGGTTTACTCGCAATAGAAAATGGTCTTTTATCTTCATCACTCATGACAAAGTTTAAATATTGACCCGGTAGAAAATCTACAACTTCATCAGGCTTTAACAACACCTTGTAAACGTAATCAGTTAATGGTGTCAGCGATTCAACCTGACAGTTTATTACACTCATGCTTATTGGAACCTTTGTTAATGTCATGATTAAGAGATACTTTTATCTGCAAATCACACACTTTGTCTTTTAAAAATAGCCTATTAGGCCAGTTAAATATCTATTGTGGCAAATTTTTTATTTGTGCCGTTATTCGAATATTGCCAAATCATCCCAAATATCATCAACTTCCTGCTTAACAGCCTCGGTCATTTCTATCGGTACACCCCATTCACGATCTGTTTCACCTGGCCATTTATTGGTGGCATCCATACCCATTTTGGAGCCCAGGCCAGACACAGGAGAAGCAAAATCAAGGTAATCAATTGGTGTACTTTCAATCATAGTAGTATCACGACTAGGATCCATGCGTGTCGTCATTGCCCAAATCACATCTTGCCAATCACGCGCATTAACATCATCATCACAAACAATGACAAATTTAGTGTACATAAACTGACGCAGGAAAGACCAAACACCCAGCATGATTCTTTTAGCATGGCCAGGATACTGTTTCTTCATGGTCACAACAGCCAGACGATACGAGCAGCCTTCTGGTGGCAAATAAAAATCAACAATTTCTGGAAACTGCTTTTGCAAAATCGGCACAAAAACTTCATTTAATGCCACACCTAATATAGCTGGCTCATCAGGTGGACGACCTGTGTAGGTGCTGTGATAAATAGCATCTTTACGTTGAGTTATATGAGTGACAGTAAATACAGGAAAGTCATCTACTTCATTATAATAACCAGTATGATCACCGTAAGGTCCTTCTGGTGCCATTTCTTCTGGATCAATATAACCCTCTAGAATAATCTCAGCTGTTGCTGGAACCTCTAAGTCATTGCTCAGACACTTAACAACTTCGGTTTTGCTACCACGTAATAGGCCTGCAAATGCATATTCAGATAACGTATCAGGAACAGGTGTCACAGCCCCTAATATAGTGGCAGGATCAGCCCCAAGCGCAACGGAAACAGGAAACTTTTCACCTGGATGTTGCTTTTTCCACTCTAAAAAGTCTAAAGCGCCGCCACGATGAGATAACCAGCGCATTATCACTTTATTTGGGCCAAGTAATTGCTGACGATAAATGCCCAGGTTTTGCCTTTCTTTATGTGGCCCTCGCGTTACGGTTAAACCCCAAGTAATCAGCGGAGCAACGTCTCCAGGCCAACAAGTTTGAATCGGTAACTTAGTTAAATCTACGTCATCACCGCTTTGAATAATTTGCTGACAAAGCGCTTTTTTAACCACTTTAGTTGGCATATTGAGTACTTGCTTAAAAACGGGCAGTTTATCAAGTGCATCGCGAAAGCCTTTTGGTGGCTCTGGTTCTTTAAGCATGGCAAGTAACTTACCCACTTCCCTCAGCGCGTTAACATCAGGTTGCCCCATCGCAAGTGCGACTCGCTCAGGTGTACCAAATAAATTAGTCAGTACAGGCATATCGTGATCAACGGGGTTTTCAAATAATAAAGCAGGCCCACCTTGACGCAAAGTTCGGTCACTAATTTCGGTCATGGTAAGGTTAGTGGATATTGGCTTTGTTATTCTTTTTAACTGGCCTAAGCTTTCTAATTGAGCTATAAAATCTCTTAAATCGCTGTATTTCATGGTAGATTTTTTGAGGATAATTTAATTTATTATACATTGCCTATTAGGCAAAAACACTTAATTGATTGTGACGGCCGATGACGGCTTGACCGACTTTAATACCAGCGATTGATTAACGTAACTAGGCTGCATTTTTTTATAAGCAAGTTTAACCTTATCTACTAACGCTTTCTCTGTAGACTTACTAAAGGCAAAATATAGCTTAGTTGCAGGTATTTTAAGCTTATAAATGGCTTTTATTTTGTCACAATCTAACTCAAAATTTCGGCACGAGACATTAAAACTTGCGATATTAGCGGGAAAATAATTAATACGCTCACTTAATAACATTTTGATGCTTTGCTTAGGATGACTAACGACTTGAAGGTTTTTATAACCTTGAGAAGTTAAATATTCACTTGTTGCACTATCACGAATAACACCAATACGAGCGTCTATTAATGCTTGTTCAGTAATCTCTTCGCTATCACCAGCCAAACCAAATAAATAGTAGTCTAAAGACATCACTTCACCTAACCAATGAAATTTCTGTTCACGTTCAGGTGTTCGAGCAATTGAATAAATTAATGTGTTTTTATTAGTTAAAGCACTTTGATAGGCTCTTGCCCAAGGTTGCATTTCAATTTGATAACTAACCTTTGCTTCTTTTAACAACGCTTCAAGCAACTCAGTAGCCGGACCAACTATGGTACCGTCTTCCTGATATTGCAGAGGAAAAGCGCTTTCTGTAACAACACGCACAGTTTGTTCTTTGCCTTGCGCAAAAGATGAAAAAAGCCAAGAAATGTAAATTGTAAAAATCACTAAAACGCGATACATCATATTACAAGTTAGGTATAAAGTTATAAAAGGACGCGCATACTACTATAATAATTTAGCATTGTCGTTCAAAAAACAAACACTTTATTAGCTAGCTTATAACAATTTGTAAGCGCAAAATTACATAAGTAGGAAAAAACATGTCAATGATGCAAAAAATTCTCTGCCTATTTTCACTGATAATAGCCACGAATGTACAAGCAACTCCTTGTTCTGAAAAACAATATAGTGAGTTCGATTTTTGGCTAGGTAAGTGGGAAGTGTCAAATAACACAAATACTAATATCAGCCACAATAAAATAACCAAGATCAACAATGGCTGTGGTCTATTAGAAGAATACACCACACCTACTGGCTACCAAGGAAAAAGTCTGAATATTTACAATAAGCAAGACAAGCATTGGCACCAGACTTGGGTAGATAACTCAGGTTTGTTATTGCAGCTAAAAGGGAGATTAATCAACAATGAAATGGTAATGAAGGGTGTCACTTATGATAAAGAAAATAACAAGGTTGAAAATAAAATAACTTGGCAGCCACTAGAAAATGGCAAAGTAAGACAGCACTGGCAACAAAAAGATAATAAAACCAATGAATGGCAAACCGTATTTGATGGTTTGTATACATCAGCCTCGTAAAAAGTTAAAAGCAATTTAAAACAGGCAATAAAAAAGCCAGCTAGTTTCTGGCTTTTTTAAAAATAATACGTTACTTACGCTTCATTGAGTCAAAAAACTCATTATTGGTTTTTGTCATCGCCAATTTATCTATCATAAATTCCATGGCGTCGATTTCGCCCATTTCATGAACGATTTTGCGTAATATCCACATTTTTTGTAATTCGTCAGGTTTAGTCAGTAACTCTTCACGACGAGTACCACTACGATTGAAGTGAATTGCAGGGAATACACGTTTTTCAGCGATTTTGCGTGATAAATGTAATTCCATATTACCCGTGCCCTTGAACTCTTCATAGATAACTTCATCCATTTTAGAGCCTGTTTCAACAAGTGCCGTTGCAATAATGGTTAAACTACCACCTTCTTCAATATTACGCGCCGCACCAAAGAAACGCTTAGGACGATGTAAAGCATTCGCGTCAACACCACCTGTAAGAATCTTACCTGATGAAGGAATAACTGTGTTGTATGCGCGTGCCAGACGGGTGATTGAATCTAACAAAATCACTACGTCTTTTTTGTGTTCAACTAATCGTTTGGCTTTTTCAATGACCATTTCAGCAACTTGAACATGACGACTTGCTGGTTCATCAAATGTTGATGCAACTACTTCACCTTTAACTAGGCGTTGCATCTCAGTTACTTCTTCTGGGCGCTCATCAATAAGTAGAACCATTAATTCACACTCAGGGTGATTATGAGCAATACTTTGCGCGATATTTTGCAGTAAAAGTGTTTTACCTGCTTTTGGTGGCGCAACGATTAGACCACGTTGACCTTTACCAATTGGCGACGCTAAATCTAATACGCGAGCAGTAATATCTTCAGTTGAACCATTACCACGCTCCATCGTTACGCGGCCATTTGGATGAATAGGCGTTAAGTTTTCAAATAAAATTTTATTGCGAGAGTTTTCTGGTCGATCAAAATTAACTTCATTAACTTTTAATAATGCAAAGTAACGTTCGCCGTCTTTTGGTGGGCGAATTTTTCCGTGAATGGTGTCACCAGTACGCATACTAAAACGGCGAATTTGGCTTGGAGAAACATAAATATCATCTGGACCAGCAAGGTACGAAGAATCAGCCGAACGTAAAAAGCCAAAACCATCTTGTAATATTTCCAAGACCCCACCGCCAAAAATATCTTCTCCGCTTTTTGCGTGAGCTTTTAAAATGGCAAAAATTACATCTTGTTTACGGGTTCTTGCTAAATGATCTAGCTTCATTGATTCAGCGAGACTAATCAATTCGCTAATCGATTTTTCTTTAAGTTCGGTAAGGTTCATATGAAAGTTCTTAAACTAATTAACGCTGCCGTGAGTGAGAATTTCAAACATGTTGAGCGTATAGAGTGTGGTTGTTGAAATGTTAAAAATGATTGAATGTTAAACTTAGCATTAAATATTAGCGGCGTAAAGGTAACTGAGCAGCTTCTAGCCAAAATGCTTTAATTATTTTGAAAAACTTATCTAAAACTAACAAAAACTCAGATAAACAATGTACTACAAAACGTATGAAGGCCTGCAGATTATGCAGGCCTTCATTCAATTATAAATTGCTATCAATAAACTCTTTTAATTGAGTTTTTGATAATGCGCCAACTTTAGTATCAACAACATTACCTTCTTTAAACAATAACAACGTAGGGATTCCACGAATACCATATTTAGGTGGTGTACCTGAATTCTGGTCGATATTTAATTTACCTACTGTTACCTGATCTGAATATTCTTCAGCAATATCATTTAACAATGGCGCAATCATTTTACATGGTCCACACCACTCAGCCCAAAAATCAACCAATACTAAGCTTGCTGAATTAATAACGTCAGCTTCAAAACTGTCATCAGTTAGCTGAAGAATTTTATCGCTCATTTCTTTCTCCGTTTATCGTGGCATTTATGCCAATTTGATAAAGATTATACCTTTATCATTACGTTATACCAATCGTATTAAATAACCTTTACTTTGGTCTCATATCAAAAGTTACTAATGAGGCTATTTAACCCATAAAATCATTATATTGATGAATTACTCAATACTGTTTTTTATTACCCGCGTAACCTGTTAAGCTTAGCCCTATGAAAAAAACACACTTAACAGAAACAAAATTCACCGACCTCAACCTTGCTCCGCAAGTAGTGACCGGACTCGAAGCCATGGGCTTTCACAATTGCACTGCCATTCAAGCTAAATCTCTTCCCGTACTTCTTGAAGGGAGCGATATTGCAGGTCAAGCGCAAACAGGTGAAGGTAAAACCATCGCTTTTCTTGCAGCCACATACCATAAGCTAATCCAGCAACCGAAAAACGATCATAATCAGCCTAGAGCTATTATTATGGCACCAACACGAGAACTTGCCGTGCAAATTCATCGTGATGCACTTGAGATGGCAAAAAGCACCAATCTTCGTCTTGGTGTTGTATATGGGGGCGAAGGATATGAAAGTCAACGAGAAACTCTTCAACAAGGTGTAGATATATTAATTGGCACTTGTGGTCGCTTGATTGACTACTTAAAACAAGGGGTTTACAACTTAAACCATATTGAAGTAGTTGTGCTAGATGAAGCTGATCGTATGTTTGATCTTGGCTTTATTAAAGACATTCGTTATCTCTTTAGAAAAATGCCACCTGCAAAACAACGTTTAAGTATGCTGTTTTCTGCAACCTTGTCATTCAGAGTAAAAGAGCTCGCTTTTGAACATATGAATGAACCTGTTAGTGTTGAAGTTGAGCCAGAGCAAAAAACTAACGTTCGTATTTCTGAGGAATTATTTTATCCTTCAAATGAAGATAAAATGACACTTTTGCAAACCTTGATTGAAGAAGAGTGGCCAGATAAAGCCATTATTTTTGCAAACACTAAACATGTGTGTGAGAAGATCTTTTCTCATCTACATGCCGACCAAGTTCGTGTCGGTTTATTAACTGGCGATGTTATTCAAAAGAAACGTCTAAAAATATTAGAGCAGTTTACGCAAGGGCACCTTGATATTTTAGTTGCAACAGATGTTGCCGCACGTGGTCTTCATATTCCAAGCGTTACTCATGTATTTAATTATGACCTTCCTGATGACTGTGAAGATTATGTTCACCGTATTGGTAGAACAGGTAGAGCTGGGGAAACCGGACATGCCATTAGTTTTGCCTGTGAAGAATATGTGTTTAATTTACCCGCTATAGAAACTTATATTGAGCACGCTTTACCGGTAAGTAAATATGATCATGACGCACTATTGACAGATTTGCCTAAACCAAAACCTAGGCCACGACGCCACAAGCCACATAATGGTGGTCAAAACCGAAGCAGATCTTCTGGAAATAGGCACCAAAGGAACTAGCAGCCAAGTGACACAAGTTTCATCAGAGAAAGCTTCGCCTTTATATGCCGTTATTGATTTAGGTTCAAACAGCTTTCATATGCTGATAACGCGTGTGGTTGCTGATAGTGTGCAAACGATAGATAAAGTTAAGCGTAAAGTAAGACTCGCTTCTGGCCTGGATAGAGACAACAAACTCAATGAGCAAGCTTTTGCTCGTGGACTAGAATGCTTGAGTTTTTTTGCTGAACGATTACAAGACATCCCCACTGCTAATATTCGCATTGTTGCTACAGCAACATTGCGAATCGCCACTAATGCCGATGATTTCCTCTTGCAAGCTCAAAAAATACTTGGTCATAATATTGAACTAATAACAGGGCAGCAAGAAGCAGAGCATATATACCTTGGTGTTGCTCACACCAGTTGCGCTAGCAGTAAAAAGTTAGTGCTTGATATTGGTGGTGCCAGTACCGAAATCGTTGTCGGAACAGGGTTTAACAGCCAAAAAGCTATCAGCTTAAATATGGGGTGTGTAACATTTCGCCAGCAATATTTTACCGAAGATATCATTAGCATAGCCAATTTTGACAAGGCCATTTCTGCTGCAAGTCAACTTCTTAGCCCAATTGTTGAAGAATATAAAAAATTAGGCTGGCAGTCAGTACTCGGTGGCTCTGGTACCATGCAAGCACTAGCTGAAATTCTTGCTTTTCAAAACAAACCTTCCACAATAACGCTTAGTTTTATGCGAGAAGTGCAAGAGCAAATATTACAATTTAACACTATTCAAGAAATAACTATTGGCGGTTTGTCCAGCGAAAGAACACCCGTTATTTGTAGTGGTTTAGCTATTTTAATTGCACTTTTTGATAACTTAAAAATTGAGTCACTTACACTTGCTAGCGGCGCGCTAAGAGAAGGCTTACTTTATGAAATGCTGCCCGATATGCGACTTATTAATATTCGAGAACGAACATTAAACTCGCTTATCAGTCGCTTCCATATTGATAAGGAGCATGGTGAGCGGGTGAAATGTCAAACTCGATACTTGTATCAGAAATTCTTGCCTATGATGCAAGCTCAAGATGACAATGTACTAAGCATATTATTAGCCGCCTGTTCGTTGCATGAGATTGGTTTATTATTAGAGTTTAAAAAACACCAACAACATGGCGCTTATATTGTAGAACAAGCTGATTTACCGGGTTTTTCATCGGAAGAACGTCAATTACTGGTTATGCTTATTCAACAGCAAAAATCAGATATTTCAATAGATGTTATTACTAATCAAAGGTTAGTATCAGTTGAAGATGCTAAACGGCTACTAATGTTATTTAGGCTGGCCATTATTTTGTGCCATCGCCGTAGAGACGATATTTTACCGCAGTATAAATTAAAGGTAAGCCAAAAGGGTGCTGGTATTTCCTTTCCAGCTCAGTGGCTAAAGCAGCATCCGTTAATTGCTGATGAATTAAAACAAGAAGACGGTTACTTACAATCACTTAATTTGACGATTAAATACTCTACCGACTAAATCAAAATATCACACAGCTTGCCATCTAAGTGATCACAAGCTGTACTTGATTAAACCATTATTGCTCTTTTAACCAACGTGCAACTTGCGGGGCAAAATAAGTTAATATTCCATCAGCACCTGCTCGTTTAAAAGCAAGCAACCCTTCCATAATACAAGGTCTTTCAGCAAGCCAACCATTTTGAATCGCCGCCATGTGCATTGCATACTCACCACTTACTTGATAAGCATAAGTTGGTACTTGAAAAGTATCTTTTACGCGACGAACAATATCTAAATAAGGCATGCCTGGTTTAACCATCACCATATCAGCACCTTCATGTATATCTTGCGCAACTTCATGTAAAGCTTCATTAGAGTTGGCAGGATCCATCTGATAAGAATACTTATTGCCACCTTTAATATTGCTAGCGGAGCCAACTGCATCTCTAAATGGTCCATAATAATTTGATGCATATTTAGCTGAGTACGCTAGTATACGCGTATTAATAAAGCCCTCTTGCTCTAACGCTACTCTAATGGCGCCAATGCGGCCATCCATCATATCTGATGGTGCCACTACATCAGCCCCTGCTTTTGCATGAGAAACGGCCTGCTTCACTAAAATATCTTTAGTGACTTCATTTAACACATAGCCTTCATCATCAATAATGCCGTCTTGCCCATGCGTGGTAAAAGGATCTAACGCAACATCTGTGATCACACCTAAATCTGGAAACTTTGCCTTTAACGCTCTAACAGTTCTTTGCGCTAAGCCATCGTCATTGTATGCCTCTTCTGCCATAAGAGACTTTTTATCCATAGGAGTAACTGGAAAGATAGCAACCGCTGGAATGCCTAAATCAACAAGTTCTTGCATTTCTTCTAACAACAAATCAATACTTTTACGTTCAACACCCGGCATCGAGGCAATTTCTTCCCGCTGGTTTTCACCTTCCAATACAAATACTGGATAAATAAGATCGTTTGTCGTTAGTTGATGTTCAGCCATTAATCGACGAGAAAAATCATCCTTACGCATACGACGCATTCTGCGCGCAGGATATTGGCCAAAGGCGTTATTCATTTATTTGCTCCTGATAATTTAAGCTCTCTGTTGGACTCTCAATTTGAGTTTGGTTTCGTCCATTATGTTTTGCCTTGTACAAGGCTTTGTCTGCAGCAGCAAAAAGGCTCTCGGGGTCTATTTCTTTTTGTTGCTGGTAGGTACTAACACCGCAACTAATAGTGAGAGACAATTGCTGTTGTTGATGTGTTATCAGCTCATTGCTGATAGCAAGTCGTAGCTCTTCTGCTAATGCTTGTGCTCCAACACTATCTGTTTCTGGTAATAATAAACAAAACTCTTCACCACCATAACGAAAGCCTAAATCAGAGCTACGGCGTAGACATTGCTTAATGTACCTTCCAACACTTGCTATACAATGATCACCCATTTGATGGCCGTAATCATCATTGACTCTTTTAAAGTGGTCAATATCAATAATCACTAAGCTTAACGGGGTTAAATTACGTTTACTTCGACGGTACTCTGCTAATATCTTCTGATCATAATGACGTCTGTTATAAAGACCAGATAGGTCATCTATGGTGTTTTTTTCTGCCAGTTCGTGGTTAGCACTTTCAAGTTCTTGCAAAGCGATATTAAGCTCAAGTGTTCTTTCTTGCACTCTAACTTCTAACTGCTCTTGGTTTTCTTGTTGTAGCTTTAATAATTCTTCCTGAGCTTGTTTTGAGGCTGTAGCACTTTCAAGAGCAGCCAATTGGGCAACTTGTTTGTCTTTTACTTGATGATAAAAATGGCGGCTAACCAAGAAGGTCATTAAGAGTGCACTGAGCCAAAAAGTGACACTGTATAAGGTAAAGCTTTGTGCAAAAAAGTCTTCCCCGGCGAGCTGACTAAACAACAAACTACCAATACCAACAAGTAATTGCAGCGATATAATACCGCTAAATAACAAGGCCAATCTTTGTCCTTGTTTTAATAACATTACGCCAGAGAACAGTAATAATGCATTACTAATTAAATGGATAAACAAACTGAAATAAATGTTAGTAAGCACATTAAATTGCAAACTTACCGGCATAAAAACAAGTAGCACCCAACAATTAATTCTTAATAGCTTATATATTTTCGGTTGATTCTTTTTGATCGAAAACAGTTCAATCGCAAACCAAATTAAAAAGACATACGAAGCAGACACTAAAATAGGAAGCTCTATTCCTCTAAGTTCAGACAAATGAGGTAAAAGAAAATAAAGATTGCCACCCAACAGTACGGTTAAAAGTAACGCACGGGTAATAAAATATGCACAAAGTAATAAAACACTTTTATATCCACTGGCAATAAAAATAATAATTGCCAATAGTGCTAAAAAGAGTAACCCACCACTTGCTGTTCCACTGTTAAAGTAGCTATGGCTCAATTCTTCAATAAATTTGCCTTCCGACATCACTAATGCCGGAATATTTAATTTGTTATCAGATGCAATACGAATTATTAACTGGGCATTTTCATAACCACTAAGTTCAATTTTCCCTGCCCACAGGTTGTTTCGATGCAATTTAAACGGCGGTTGAGAAACTTCAACATTTTTTCTGATCAAATAGATTTCAACATCAGAAAAGACCACAGTATTACGAAGAACAAAAAAGCCAGTGCGAGTAAGCTCTGATTGATTAACTAAATCAACCATAAACCAGTTTTGACCTGCTTCTACAACAACATTAGGACTGGTTAAAGGATTTAAATGCCAATCATTCGCTGAGTTAGCAACTAACTTCTCTATGGTAATCTCGTTTGCATTTGCGGAATTAACTTTTACATACTCTTGGATTTCATATCGAAATTCATACGGAGAAAATTGATAAACAGGTGCAGCAAGCACAGTAAACGACATACAAAGGTATGCAAATAGAAGAGCAATTTTTATATAGCGAAATGCTGTCATTGCGGTAGCCCAAAAACTAATTTTGCATTATTAGTTGAGTGTTCAATGATAGCAGATTCACTTACCGACATGCATTCGGATAAGACATTAACGATATAAGGTAAATAAGATGGTTCATTTCGACTACTTTTAGGTCGAGGTTTAATATTTTTTGGTGTTAAGTAAGGCGCATCCGTTTCAATTAACAACTTATCAAGAGGGATATGACGCACTATGTCCCGTAACCCTTGCCCTCTCTTAACATCACAAATCCAGCCAGTAATACCAATATAGACATCGTTTTCAAGGCACTGTTTTAATTCACTTTCAGAGCCGGTAAAACAGTGAGAAATAGCAAAAGGTAAGTCATTTAGAAATGGTGATAAAATATTCATCCATTTATCAAAGGCATCTCGTTGATGCAAAAACACCGGTAAACCCAACTCAGAAGCTAACACTAATTGTTCTGTAAAAACCTTTTCTTGCTGTGCGGGTTTAGAGAAGTTTCGATTAAAGTCTAACCCACATTCACCAATTGCTTTTACTTCATTATTGCTTGCTAATGCTCTTAATTGTTCAAGATAATCACTTGTAACATTGTCAGCATCATGAGGGTGAACACCCGCTGTACAAAATAAATAATTAGGATATTTTTGACATAGGGTTGAGGCTTTGTGGCTTTCAGCAATGTTAGTTCCAGTAACCAACATTGCTGTTATCTCAGCACATTTAGCTCTAGCAATAACGCTATCACGATCTTTATCAAATCGTGAATTTGTTAAATTAACGCCAATGTCAATCAAATGAACTCTCTTTACTTAATCCGTTTAACTCTAATCGTGCGATTTGAGTCGACTCTTTTCATCCAATATGAACCAAAGGTACCTCGTTCAAGAATAACTTTATTACCCTTTTTAAACTTAACAGCTGAGCCTGACTCTGTTTGTATCCAGGTTTGACCATTTTCAAACGTTATTTTCCACAATTTATGTAAGGTTTGTTTAGCTGATTTTACCGTAACAATAAGCTCTTGAACTTTACTTTCACCTTCGGGCTTTTTAAGATTTTCTGAGCCAAAAGAATCATCCTTTGGTGCAACAACGCTACGCACTGGAGTCTCTGCAATCAAAGGTTGTTTATCTACCTTTTTAGGAGCCACTGATGCAAGCTTAGTTACATCTTGCCCTTTTGCTAACTGATCGTAACAAACCAATCTAGTTAAACTATCTTTTTTTTGTGAACACTCTGCCAATTGACTTGCCAAATTATCCGCTTGGGCTGGCAAAGTAATAGCTAAAAGAGTTAAAGCGCTAGTTATTATTTTTTTCATGATTCTATATCCTTTGTAACTTCTGTATCTTCATCTTCTGTACTTCGATAAAAAGAAGCCACAAAAATTCCAACTTCAAACAATAAAAACATTGGTACGGCTAATAAGGTTTGCGAGATGATATCTGGCGGGGTCAGTAACATACCAATAACAAAGGCCCCTACAATGACATATGGGCGCTTTTCACGCAAACTATCAGGGTCAGTCATGCCCGTCCAACACATTAAAATTATTGCAATAGGTATCTCAAATGCCGTACCAAAGGCAAAAAATAACTTTAAGACAAAGTCCAAATAACTACTTATATCTGTTGCTATTGTCACGCCATCAGGTGCAACTGAGGTAAAAAATGAAAAGGCGAGTGGAAAAACAATGAAATATGCAAACGCAATTCCGCTATAAAAAAGCAAAGTACTGCCAAACATCAAAGGAGCAACAAGACGTTTTTCATTACTATATAACCCAGGCG
>Ga0209379_10001422_pt1 | contig 15800 bp, 14 predicted proteins | sample tdDd001_FD_187124 | JGI IMG/M metagenome (GOLD analysis project Ga0209379, IMG submission 187124) | Marine sediment microbial communities from the Atlantic coast under amendment with organic carbon and nitrate - tdDd00.1 (SPAdes)... | ecosystem: Environmental > Aquatic > Marine > Coastal >...
TAACCTACTTGTTGACCGTGGTTACCAAGAAGCAATCACTTACAGCTTCGTTGAGCCAGAGCAGCAAAAGCTTGTTGTTCCAGGTGTTGAGCCGCTAATCCTGCCATTCCCAATCTCTGCGGACATGTCAGCAATGCGTCTAGGCCTAATCCAAGGTCTACTAAACACTGTGGTTCACAACCAGAAACGTCAACAGCCACGCGTTCGTCTATTCGAATACGGCCTACGTTTCATCCCATGTGAGTCTGCTGAAAACGGTATGCGCCAAGAGCCTATGCTTGCAGGTGTTATCGCAGGTACTCGCAGCGAAGAGCACTGGGACATCGAAACTAACACAGTTGATTTCTTTGACCTGAAAGGCGATCTAGAAGCGGTTCTTGAGCTAACAGCAAACGAAGCGGCTTACTCTTTCGCAGCGCTTTCTGCTGAAGATAAAGCAGCGAACCCAGCGCTTCACCCAGGTCAATCTGCAGCTATCATCGTTGATGGCAAGCAAGTTGGTGTGATTGGTACAGTTCACCCAGAGCTAGAGCGTAAGTTTGGTCTAAACGGCCGTACTATCGTATTCGAAGTGGAATGGTCTGCAATCAACACTAAAGTGATTCCAGAAGCGGTTCAGCTTTCTAAGTTCCCATCAAACCGTCGTGACATCGCAGTAGTTGTTGACGAAGCAGTGGCTTCAGGCGACATCGTTGCAGCGTGTCTAGAGCAAGGTGGTGAGTTCCTGAAAGATGCGAAACTGTTCGACGTTTACGTTGGTAAAGGCGTTGAAGAAGGTAAGAAGAGTCTAGCTATCGCACTAACACTACAATCTGTAGAGCGTACGCTTGAAGATGCAGACATCGCTGGTGCGGTTGACGCTATCGTTGCTCACGTATCTGAGAAGTTTGGCGCGTCACTACGTGACTAATCACTTCTGACTAGATAGAAAATCAAAGGCCTCGCATTGCGAGGCCTTTTTTGTTTGGGGCGAATAAGGAGAAGGGTGCAAACTCGCAATTGCACAATCACGTTTCAACGACTTTGCTAAATTTTTGATATTGCAAAGCCTCTAACGGACTGGCCAGAATCAATCACCCACTACAAACTGAATACCGAACGTGATAAGTGCCGCTATATGTTAAACCGCAAAGAATGTTGAAAGTGATAAAGGACGAATGTAAACGCACCAACTCGGTGCTCTTGTTTTGATATGCGCTCACCAACATAGTGCAGAGAAAATTTAAGTTTAGCTAAACCATATACAAACCAATGAATTATAAATGGTCCAATTCTTGATGCTTGTTTGAGTATCTCCCCCAAACGTTAAATCAGAATCAAGGATGACGACTATGCAAGATGTACTCACAATAATACTTGCCGGAGGTATGGGCTCTCGCCTGTCTCCGCTTACCGATAATAGAGCAAAGCCTGCCGTACCGTTCGGTGGTAAATACAGAATCCTTGATTTTACTTTATCCAACTGTCTCCATTCAGGTTTGCGACGTGTACTTGTTCTCACTCAGTACAAATCGCATTCGTTACAAAAACATCTGAGAGATGGTTGGTCTATCTTCAACCCAGAACTTGGAGAATATATTACAGCCGTACCACCGCAAATGCGTAAAGGTGAAAATTGGTATGAAGGAACGGCGGATGCTATTTACCAAAACTTATGGTTACTGGACAGAAGTGAAGCCGAATATGTAGTGGTGTTATCTGGCGACCATATCTACCGTATGGACTATGAACCTATGCTTGCTCAACACAAAGCAACGGGGGCCGATCTTACTATTGCGTGTATGGAAGTCTCTATTCGTGAAGCGAGCGCGTTTGGTTGCGTTGGCACCGATAGTGAACGAAAAATTGTGGCCTTCGAAGAAAAGCCAGAAAACCCACCAGTGACATCGAAGGACAAAACCAAAAGTTTAGCTTCTATGGGGATCTATATTTTTTCAATGAAAGCGCTGATTGAAAGTTTAGAGTTAGATGCAGGGAATGATTTATCTAGCCACGATTTTGGCAAAGATATCATTCCTAAGCTCATCGATAAGCAGTCTGTTTATGCCTACCAATTTGGTGACGCACAAGGCCGCGTTAGTAGAGACGCTTATTGGAGAGATGTAGGAACTATCGATTCATTCTATCAAGCAAACATGGATCTTTTGGAGGCCGTTCCCCCAATAGATCTTTATCAGCCTAATTGGCCAGTGAGAACCTTCGAACATCAATACCCACCGGCTAGAACCGTGTCATCAGATACGGGAAATGAAGGTATCTTTATTAACTCTATTATTGCTAACGGTGTCGTGAATTCTGGAGGTTCGGTTCATCATTCCATTCTATCCGCTAACGTGAGAATTAATGACGGGGTAACCATCGCTGACTCCATCTTATTTGATGGTGTTCAGGTGGGAAAAAATAGCCAACTACAAAACTGTATAGTGGATAAACACGTGAAGGTCCCACCTAATACTAGAATTGGTTTTAATCCTACTGATGATGCTCAGCGTTTTCATATTTCAGAAAGTGGGGTAGTCGTAATTCCTGAAAGCTACTGTTTTGATTGACCAAAAAACGAATCAGTAGAAGATAGTTTTCTATTGGCTTGGCTAAAAATCGAATAGCATGTCGGAAAAGAGCTGTCTCGATTCTGAACTATTGTCACGGTGTGTCACGTATTCAACATGGTCGTCTGCACTCGCTGATGGTGACAGTTTGACACTCCATAGTGCATTGAACTGATTTGGTACCATTGAATATCGTACATCTATGATATTGAGTTCGTCGTAGGGGGCTCTTGCTAGAAAGCCGTTTGAAAACTGTCTGAAACGTTCGATGTCTTTGCTTTGTTGTGAATTAAGGTCGAGCCAAGGAAAATCCCGGCTTAGGTTTAGCTTTGCGATGGTCTCTCCGGGATAGGTTTTAATTGAACCAGCCACTCGAATGGCATCAACATGGTAGTTCTCCTCCGTTTCGTAAATGACCTTCCAAACCACAATATTCGCGAAAGTCGGCTTGGTTTCTAATCGAATCGGTATGTGTTGTCGTTCTTTCGCGAGTTGCCATCCTACCGCTTCAGCTCTGTCTCTTTGAATCATGCCAAGCGTGGGATAAGTTAACGCCCAAACAACGGCAATACGTGCTAGCCAAGCGTTTCGTTTTAGCATTGTGAAGACGAGCAATATCAATATGGGAACGGTGAAGGCCGGATCAATCACAGACACGACATTCCAGGCGTAACGCTCTTTGGTTAAAGGCCAAAACAGCTGAGTACCATAAGAGGTACAAGCATCTAACAATGCGTGAGTGCCATAACCAAGTGCGCTATAAAGCCAGCTCTGTTGAAATGAGAGTTGGAGTTTTTTGCCAAATAGCGGGTATAAAACCAAAGCACATAAGAAACTGCCAAAAGGGATGAAAAAGAGAGAATGGGTAAACTGTCGGTGGAACTCCAAGAAGAGTAAAGGATCGCTTTCAGACCGAATCAATACATCCAGATCGGGTGCCATTCCAGCGACGAGCCCGAAAAAGCCTGCGGCGAGTAAGTGCTGTTTTTTGCTCGCCGATAGAGAGAGGGAGGCGCCCAGTACACCTTGCGTTAGTGGGTCCATCATTAACTCTTTGATTATGAATTAATTAATAGTAGCTCATTCGATGAGCTTCACCACCCCAAGTGCCAGTAATGCGAGTGAACGCCGCACATTGCCATCGACTTTAGTCACTCAATTTCTCCTACGTTCTACTCCTGATACCGGCGAGCTGTATTCTTAGTGAAGATTAGAAAAAGCGGTTTAGCACTACAGTACTAAACCGTTTTAATCTGGTTAACGAAAGCTTGGAATAATTGCAGGAATACCTGGAAGAAGGCCAACCAACGCCATCACACTGGTTAGCACCACAAACATAATGCCCGGCAACACCCAACGGCTCATTTTACTCAATTCACCGCTACGTTCTTTACAACCAACTAAGCCCAAGTTGTCTAACAACATAGTGAGAGACCAACCAAACGCAGGGTTCACCAGCGCTGAAGAAAACACAACAATCGCAGCTGATTGGGTGGTTTTCCCCTCACGCGTCATCTCCATGCCAGCTTCTAGCAATGGGACGAATACGCCAACAATCAGTGCAACACAAAGTACAGGTTGCCAGATAGCTAAATCCATCGGGTAGCCCCAAATTGCGGCGATGATACAAAACAGAGCCGTTAGCAAAGCGCCAGCAGGAATAGGGCGTTTAGCTATAGCTGCTGGCACAATATAAGTCCCCCATGAAGAGGTAAAGTTAGTACCACCGAGCAAAGAACCGAACGTTTGACGAATAGAAGCCGTGGTCATGGTATCGTCAATGTTCATGTGTACTTTTTCGGTACGTTCTGGGTAGCTGATTTTCTGAAAGACTTGATGGCCTAAGAAATCTGGTGACCACATAGCTACGGCTAAAATAGCAAACGGCAATACCACCATGAAATGTTCAATGGTTGGCAGGCCTAGCATCCAACCTGTATCTTCTCCCCACCAATACATAGGGTTCATATGAGGCAAACCAGGCTCGGTTTGGAAAGAAAACGGTGCGCCCATAGCAAAAGCTAACGTGCCACCTAGCAAGCAACTAAGAGGTACTGCCAGCCAACGCTTACGGAAATGTTCCAATAGCGCATACAAAATAATGGTACAAAAGATCACGACGAAAGCGATGTGACTCATACCAATGCCTTCTGCCCAAGCGAATAGCTTTTTGACTTGAGAAACGGTCCCAACAAAGCCTAGGTAGAGCAATAAGCCGCCACACACGCCTTTACTGGTGAGATTGGCCAACATGCTGCCACCTTTACTGATGGCCAACAATAAGCCAAAAGCGCCAATCAGCAAACCAAAGGCCATCGGATGCCCGCCGGCAGCAACAACAATAGGAATTAGAGGGATAAGTGGGCCGTGTGTACCTGCGAGGTTAGCGGTCGGCAATAAAAAGCCAGAGAAAAGGATGATAAAAACAGAGGCGATAAGTAGCTCATAACGAACATTTTCTAGAATAAACCCTTCATTTAGCCCTAGAGCCCCGGCAAAGGTTGCTGCAATAGCGCCCACCATCACTACTTTACCAATGGTCGCCGCCATTGCTGGGATGGTGTCTTCAATCTCAAATCGATAATCTTTAAACGGCAAATTTGGACGCCAGCGTTTCGGCGACATGATTTGCAATTCGTGTTCTAGATACTGCTCTCGGGACTCAAATTCAAAGCTTGGTTTGTGTTGTTGTTCATAACTGAGTTCATCCTCATGGGGTTGAGGCTTATCTGTTCTTATATGTTTGGACTCTAAAGTACTGCTCATTTTGATTCCTTTCGTTCACACTCTGAGGTGTGTTGTTCCAACAAACGTAATTTACTCGCGGTATAAGACGTAACGGAGTAGTGAGTGATATTCGTTTTTCTACAAAGAATTCGATAAATCTATATTAGGGGTGACTTGAGTTATTATTTAAAAGTGAAGATGACTGACTAAGAATAGGGTCGAAAACAAGCATGAATATCGTTGGTCTTGTTATAAAAGCTTGAGGTTCACAGTTAAATATAAAGAACAAATTGCCCTATCAACAAACGAATCATTGAAGTCGCTAGTACCTTAAACCAAACTCAAAAAAACAAATAGTCTCAGTGAGTTAGACATTAGTCGTAGAGTTATCCTGCAAGTGTGAAGAGGTTAGATAATATAGATGAAATTTATCGATAAAAAATAAGGCCTCACCATAGTGGGGCCTTATTTGTTGCGTCAGATTGCAAGTAGGACATCAAGTCGCAAAGAAAAATGTCGGGTGTTTTTATGGCTCTCGTTCTAGCCAAGCACTTTTAAGAAGTAAGGGATGATCAACGCATTCGCGAGATCGATAAAGAAAGCACACACCAATGGCACTATGATAAAGGCTTGGTGCGAGTTTCCGTATTTTTGGGTCACCGCTGACATGTTCGCCATTGCCGTTGGAGTCGAACCTAACGATATTCCGCCAAAGCCAGAGCACACGACTGCAGCATCATAGTTTTTACCCATCAGCGGGAACACTATGAAAATGGCAACCAAGATAGCGACAATGAATTGAGCGCCAAGAATGATGAATATTGGCCCTGCAAGGTCGACTAACGCCCACAATTGCATGCTCATCAGCGACATTGCCAAGAACGCACCAAGCGCCATGTCTGCAATTAGTGCTACCGCAGGTTGACGTGACGGCCAACGAGTACCGGTCAATCTTCGGTAGTTACTCGGGATCAGGTTAGAAATCAAAATACCGGCAAACAGACAGGTTACAAACAGTGGTAAATCTAAACCAATCTCGCTGACGACTTCATTTAGAATCCCACCAATAATGATACAGATGTGAATGGCTAATACGGCGTCTAAAAAGTCATAAGAGGTGATCTTAGGATCCGGTTTAGTGGGTGAGGTGCCCACATCCATTCTTTCAACTTTGCTTGGTGTTAAGCCATGCTTGTTAATCAAAAATTTCGCGATTGGGCCGCCCATTAAACTGGCGAGAATCAAACCAAACGTAGCACTCGCGATACCAATCTCCATCGCGGTTTGCAGATCAAACATCTCTGCAATTCTAGGTGACCAAGCGATTGCGGTGCCATGGCCACCAATCAGTGACACACTGCCACTTAGCATGCCAACCACTGGAGGTTGATCAAGCAAAGTCGCGACACCAATCCCGGTGAGGTTTTGGATCAGCATGTAGCCAATGGTGATGATCAGTAATACGACTAATGGCTTACCACCCTTGAGAAGATCTTTGAGGCTGGCGTTTATACCTATGGTGGTGAAAAAGTAGACTAACAACAGGTCGCGAGTCGCGAGGTCAAACTCAACGTTGATACCAACGGCGTAATAGATAAGTGTAAAGATGACAGAGACCAGAATGCCGCCTGAAACAGGTTCAGGAATGCTGAACTCTTTTAGAAATGAACTCATTTGAGTCAGTCGACGACCCAAGAATAAAACGACAATACCAAGAGTGACTGCGAGAAAAGACTCTATACGCAACACACCGTCTACAAATTCCATATGTACTCCGGATGAAGGGTTAGTTATCTGATACCGTAATATGCCTATCTGTGTTTAATCAAGGTTTGTTTACAAAGACTTAGAGCGAATGTCGCAAACATTGTTGATGTTACGACTGTTCGGTTGCGTTCGGGGGAGAGGAGTGGTTGAAGCGGCGTTAATGAGGCGTGATTTCAATGCCCACTGAAGTCAGCCTATCGGTAGGGATACGCTCTTGGCTTTGATACCAACAAGCTGGCATAGCGTTCTGCAGCCCCGCTTTTTTTAATGCTTGTAGCTCGGCTTTAGAGATCAACACGTAGTCAAGCAGGGCATCGAGTAGGCGACGTAAGTTGCTTGGCGTCAGCTCTCCGTCTCGCCAGTAGCGTTTTATCTCTCCAACAACAACGCTTAGTGGCACGACAGGCTCAAGAGCTGACTCTTTTAGGTTTTTACAGCGGGTAGAGCGAGCAACACTTTGACGAGCTAATTCCCAGTCCGGCTTTCCTTGTTTGCTGAGGTAATCGTGTTTGTAGCAGTAGTAGCTAAATAGAAAGCGCTCGACTTGATGCCATCGCTGCGCTTTTACTTCTAAATAGATATGTTCAAATTCGAGTTCTAGATCGGTCATAGCTTGGCTATTGATGATGAGCTGCGAAGCGTATCGCTTAGCTCATCGCCATCGCAAGTGAATCTGTGTTGCGCTGCTTTCTGATTGCAAAGATCAGTTGAATAAGCAGCAACACGCCAGTCACACCCAAGCCAATACCAATACCGCCCCAAATGCCTGCTAATTCAAACTCTGGCATGAGCAGCCATGCCGCCGGCAGACCAAATGCCCAATAACCAATCGCCGTCATAATGGTCGGGCCCATGACAATCTTCATACCGCGCAGTAGATTTATTGCCAGTAGTTGCCATGCATCAACAACGAATGACAGCGCGACTACCCAAAGAACCATCGTCAGTAAATGGGTTAGGTCTGCGTCTAGGTTAAAGATACCGGCGATAAGCTCAGGCCATAACATAAAGCCACCGGCCAAAACGACACTCAGTAGCGTCGTGATACCAAAACTGCGCAGAGCAGTGCGTTTGATGCCATCGTAGTTTTCAGCGCCGAAGTCTTGCCCAACAAGAATCGCCGCGGCTTGCGAGAAACCAAAGTTGATGTTCCAAGTAAAGCTTAAGCATTGCAATAGAATTTGGTGTAGCGCCAACGCAGCAATACTGATGGTACCTGCCATCAAGGTTCCACCGTAAATGAGTCCGTGCTCAAGTAACGCTGCCATTGCGATAGGTAAACCCATTGCAAGCAGCGGAGTGAGTAGTGACAGTGAGTACTCTTCACGATTTAGCCAAGGGGCAAACGGGGCGTATTCAGGGCGCTTAAATACCCAAAGTGTGTAGCCAATCATCACAATAAAGGCGGCAAGCGCAGTGCCTGCCCCTAAACCAGTTAGACCTAAATCGAAGCTAAACGCCAATACATAACTAATTGGCACGTTCAGAGTTACTGTTAGCAGCGACATGACCATGATCGAGCGGACATTACCAAAAGCACTGGTTAAACCGCGCAGTACTAGCAGAAGTAGTGACGGAAGCATCGCCCACTTTAAAGCATCCACATACTGCATGGCTGGTGCAGCGAGTTCACTTGGTTGGTTAGCAAGGGCTAGTAGCTTTGGCACAAAGGCAAAGCTAATGGTTAAGATGACAGTCAGTACGAGCGACAGCAGTACCGCGCCTTTAACTGCCAATCTAATTTGTTGGTTACCATGCTCAGGTCTTGCGACACGCTGGCCATAGGCAATCGCAATCAAGTTAGCGACACAGCCAACAGTACTACCTGCAACAATAAACACGAACGAATAGACAGAAGCACCTAATCCTCCCGCGGCAATGGCAGACACACTTAATCGCGACATCATCCATACGTCAGTCAACACCAACGCCATAGAGATCATTTGCGAGATAATAAGTGGAATGGCCAAGGAGAGAATTTTTTTCATGATGTGCCTCGTGATCGTTATCACATAAAGGTACGAGTTATCGACTTGGCATTCAAATGACATTTGTGCCACTCTTACATAACTTCAGATCATGCGAGCAACTTATGAGCCCTTACAGCCACCTTCCTTATTCACACAACGCATTAAAAGTCTTTGAGGCGGTAGCAAGGCTGATGAGTTTTACCAAAGCGGCGGATGAACTCAATGTCACTCAAAGCGCGGTGAGTAGACAAATTAAGCAGCTTGAAGAAGAGTTAAGTTCACCACTGCTGATACGTAAACATCGCGCGATTGAATTGACGCAAAGTGGCAAGGATCTTTATGAGGTGCTGCGACAAAACTACCATAACCTTGATGCATTGATTGGGCAGTGGAAGGTGCCCGCGAAGAAGCGCATTGTGATCAAAAGTGCGCTCAGTTTTGCCACTCGCGTACTGATGCCCAATGTGGCGTTACTCAATGAAAAGTATCCTGAACATGAGATCGTCATCATTCCTGCTATCGATGAGGACCCTCAACTTGAGTCAGAAGATTGTGACTTACTGATTATCAACTCTCGCAAGCGCTCGCGTTATCAGAATCGAGCAGGTATTACCGTGTTACGAGAAGAGTATATGGCGCCCGTTTACGCTGAGTCATTATCTGATAAGAGCATTAAGATTGAAGATGTCCTGACGTTGCCACACTTACATGCGACGCTTGATCATCAAGATTGGAAATTATGGCTTAGTAACGCCAAGCTTAAGGGAAAAAAACAGGGCAGAGACACGGTTTTTTATAGTTTAGATTTGGCGCTTAGTGCGTGCTTATCAGGACAAGGGGTAACGGTGACAGATTTGCTGCTCGTATTACCTGAACTCAATCGGCAGTTTTTAAAATGCCCAGAGAAAATCACGTTGCAGCATAGTGAATGGCAGTACTTTTGCTATCAAAGAAACCCTAATCCAATTGCCAACGAAATATTGGCTTGGCTGGTGGCACAGACTCAGTCGGATGTCGCGCAGCTTAAGGCACTGTGCGACAAATTTGGTTGGTCTATTGAAGAGGTCAATTTCTAACTGTGTTGAGGTAAGAGTCCGAAGCTTCGCTTTAGAGAGGTAAGAAACAGAAGGTCTTCACACATGGCTTTTTCTGGTTCATCACTGATTTTGGCAACAGGTCGACCGTTACACTCTGCCATTTTGACGACAATAGACAGTGGTTGGTATTCGATACCATCTGATACGTAACCGCCCATATCATTGGCGAGGAAAGTACCGATACCAAAGCTGATGTTCGCTCTGCCCGCGAAGTATTCACATATCTCAATAGCGCGCGCAAAGTTGAGACCATCGGTAAAAATGAGCACTTTTGACATCGGGTCTATACCCAGAGACTCGTAGTGGGTAATCATCTTGTCACCCCAATCAAATGGATTGCCTGAGTCATGACGCACGCCAGCATAAGCGCTAGCTCGCTCCAAGTTAAAATCTTTCAGGAATGCATCAATGCCAATGGTATCGGTTAAGGCGATACCAAGCTTGCCGTCAAAGGTCGATTGCCATAGGTCTAGGGCGACTTGCTGAGACTTTGCAGGCTCGAAAAGCGCCTGATGGGCCATAAACCATTCATGTGCCACGGTACCAATGGGTGTCAGGTCGAACTTCTTAGCAAGGCGATAGTTGCTGGTCCCGGTCATCAGCTCCGGAACGTGTTGATTCAGGTAGGCAACGACATTATGTTGAACCTGAGCGCTAAAACGGCGGCGGCTACCCATCTCAGAAAAATTGAAATTAGTAATTGAGCGCTTTGAAAGCTCAGACTTTAATACTGACACTTTTTGCTCTAGCACTTTTGAGAAATGCGTAGTGGGAATCTTGTTCCAACGCTGACGGCTACGCACTTCGGAGATAATGCTCATTACCAGCGTTTCATACAAGATTGTCTCATGCCATAGGCCTTTGATTGAGACACTAAGCTGCCCATCTGTTTGTGAGACAGTGACTTGTAGCTGCGGTAAAAAGCGAAAATCAGCCAAGTAGGAGAGGAAGTCATCGCTTAAATAACTGGCATGCTGTCTAAGGTAGGAGATATCACTAGTTGTGAAACGGCAATCTGAAAGTTGATTGATCTCTTTTTCAATCAAGCTTTGTAGGTCGGATATGTCTTCGCTCGAACGCACAATAAGCTCATAACGCACCACAGTTTGCGGGTAGTGCGTGAAAGCAGCAAACATCATATTGATTTTGTAGACATCTAAGTCGAGTGCGCTTTGGATAATTTTGTCGTTGAAAAGTGAGGCTGACATCCGGCCTTCCTATTGTATTACTAGGCTTGGTGAAGAGTCGCACTCTAGTTAACGCGATGAAAATTGTCAAATTCTACGAACTAAGCGCTATCTCATGTTAAAGCAGGTGTTTTATCCGCTAACTTGAGTATTATAGATAATGAAATTGCCTAATACGTTTGATAATTCGCTAAAGGAACCTCCATGTCTTTGAAAACTATTCAGTTACTACGTTCTAAAACTGCAGCCATTGATGTGGATCCGCAAAAAGGGTTCAGTGAACTGTGTCCTAATGAGTTACCAGTCCTAGGTGCGCTTGAAATCGTTGATGAACTGAAACGTAATCATTCAAAGGCGTCGATTAAAATGGTTTCACGTGATATGCATCCACCGGGCGCAGCATGGGAGGCAGAAACGCCTGAGCAGATGTTAGAGCCAGTTGGCCTGCCAGAGGTCGATATTAAGTGGAACCCGCATTGCGTCGTAGGCACAACCGGCGTCGAATTGCTGCCAGGATTGCCTGCTATTCGAGAGTACGATTTTCAAATCAACAAAGGTATGGATCCCGATGCACACCCTTATGGCGCATTTTTTCACGATCAGGCAGATACTCTTTCTACGGGTGGTATTGAGTTCTTGAAATCTCATCAGATAAGCCATGTGATCGTCGGTGGGTTGGCGTTAGATTTCTGCGTGAAAAAGTCAGTAGAGCAGTTAGTTGATGCAAGATTCAGTGTGATATTAAACCTAGCGTCGACTCGTGCGGTCTTTCCTGATAACGCGAGTGACGTTGTCGAGCAGTTGAGAGAACTTGGGGTTGAGATTGTCGAGAGTTCTGAGTCGATAGAATTGGTCGACTAAATCGACAGGAAGAACTTGATATGTTTCGGGAGAGTTCACGCCATCCCTGGCTATGAGCTCTCGCGTAAAACTAGATGCACAGAGCGATAGTGCCCGCGATCATCAATACGATTGTTGCGTACCAGAAATATTGTGCCTTATTGTCTGCTACGTGTACTTTGATGAAATTAATCTCTTCGTTTGCCAGCGCAGAAAAATCAGCGTAGTTAATCGCTAATTCGCGCTTTGCTTCCTTAAGATCGTGTTGCAACTTATCGAATGCATTATCCACATAAGTTTTGGCTTCTAGAGCCGTCGCGCCCGCTAGGGTTAAACCGTTCCAAACCGCCATTCGTGATTCATACTCGCCTTCACTAACGCAGTTGAGCACGCGTAGGTCATATTCACGCTTGATACGCTCTTTGCTCATTTTTGCAGGACAAATATTTTTTAAATCGTTCACGAAAATTACTCCAATAGAGATTTTTATAGATGTAAGCTGAGCCTAATTGGGCTCAAAACGGTGAAGTCGAATTCACATTCAAAGGTCGATCTATAACAACCGCTATTTATCTTCGGTAATCAATAATTGAAGGCATGGTAGAGAGATGACAAAATCGCAGCAACTTTAGGATTTTGTTTAGACGACAAATATAATTTTTCTGGTCCTGATAGCTTTTCTGCTACCGTCCTAGAATTGTTGATACATGATTCACTAGTAGCCTACATACGCGCCATTTTGCTATTTAAGGAGACACCATGAAGTCTGAACTCCACTCAACCTACGCAAAGCAGTATGAATCATATGAGATGGTTGAGTTAGTTAAAGAGAAGTTTGGTGGGCAGTGGAGACTGGAAAAAGCTGCTATCGGTAAATTTATACCCACATCAAGAATTAAGCGACACTTTGTAACCTAACTCCGAAGTGACTGGTGTTATTGTTCTCAATATAGTCTTACTTATCATTATGTTGTGAGTTAGATTGTCTATTGAAGCAAGAACGAAAGGCGACACTTGAGTTGATGGTTAGAACGACATAATGTGGGTTAATTAGCGTTAGTTTGCAAAGGGCAGAAAAGCGTTTTGGTCTAAAAGCAGGATTCTTCGTTCTAGCTATACACCTGTTTGTTTTCTAATCTCACGAACTTTCCGGTGGCACTATGTGTGCAGGGTTTGTGGTGGGTTAGTCGTTTACGGGCTCTAACTTTTTCGCTACGTTCTTTGGCGCGGCTTCTTTTTCGTTGCGGCTAAGTTGAACTTAACTGGTTTCGTCGCACTTGGCTGTTAAGTTCATCGAACGAATCCTTTGCCAGCTTAGTCCTTCAAGCTGTGGTTGTCTCGCGCATGTCGCTTCTTAGCCAAGCTCGTTTTGTTGGTTGGTTTTGAGTTCTGTCGTTTTCAATTTTACATCTGCGTTCAAAGCCAGTAGTTTGGTTGTCAATTCAGCACCTTGGCGCTAAACCTTTTGTTTATCGCGGTAGCAAACTAACAAAACGCTTAAGACGGACTAACAAACGCTTGGCATTTTTGGTTCGGTTTGGTTTTGTGATTAAGGTGCTCAAATTGGGTTGGGTGGCAGGTTTGTTAGCCACTTAGCTTAGCGTTATATGCTTTCAAGTTTCAAACAATAAAAGGACTTAAAAATGATTCTAAATCACGTCTCAGTTGGCGCTTCTGATGTGGTAAAAGCAGTTGGTTTTTATGACTCAGTTCTTTCTACGCTGTCTATTAAGCGTGCTCACTATACAGAAAATATCGCAGCGGCTTATGGTGAAAACTTTGAATTTTGGGTCGGAAGTCCCTGCGAAGGAAAAGCAGCATCAAGTAATGGTGCTCATATTGCTTTCAATGCGCCTTCAAAAGAAGCTGTTGACCAGTTCTATGCGACAGCCATTGAATTAGGTGGTTCATGTGCAGGTAAACCAGGCTTAAGACCAGAGTATGGTGAAACTTACTATGCAGCATTCGTACGTGACTTAGACGGAAACAAAATCGAAGCAGTTTCAATGTAGCTTCGAGTACGCATATAACAATAAATTTAAGAGTGATTCACAACGCTCGGCGCTTTCACTTCAAGCAAGTTTAGTGTTTATGGCACAATGCGTTAGGTAAGGTGCTGGCGTTGTTCACACCTTAATTTGGCGTTAGGTTTTAGGAGTTCAAATTGAAGTACTTTAAGCGTGAAAATATCATTCTGATTGGGGCTATTTTCGTTACAGTGGCAACTTTAGGTGTGTTTTTCATTCAGTTTCATTCCGGACTTTCTAATGATCAAGGCGACTGGGGAAGCTTTGGTAGTTATGTAGGTGGTGTTCTTGGGCCATTATTCGCATTTTTAGCGTTTTTAGCTGGTCTAGAGAATCTAAAGTTTCTCAAACGACAGCAAGTAAACTCAGAGATCTTACTTACAATCCGCTCATATGAACAAGATCTGAAAAATTCATATGAAATGGTCGTTACCTGTGAGTCTCCATGGGTTTGGGGACATGATATTGGCGCTTTTGATGATTTAACAGAATTGCCTTTGCGAACATTGCTAGAAAGTGATTCCATAGACTGGGAGCATCATTTATCAGAATTGAGGGAAAGCTTAAAGTTTCGCAAGCAACCCAATGGCGTACTATTCCAAGATCGAGATATTTGGTTACAGGCACATAATGCTGCAAAAGGTCTATTTCAATATATTGAGCTGTATCGAAAGCAGGACGGTGATCAGTCTATTATTGCTTATTATTTTGATACATATGAAATCCCGTACAATAGGCTTATGCAGAGTTCTTGGATACAAACCTAACAAGGCGTTTAAGGCAGATTCCCAACGCTTGGCATTTTTCATCCCCTCGCTGGGTTTTGTGTTTACGGTGGTATGGTTAGGTTTCGTGGTGGCGTTGCTCACTACTTAACGCGGCGTTATATTGCCCCGATAAATTTGGTTATCTGGAGCTTTACAATGATTAGAAAGTACAACGAAAATGACACGGATTCAGTTCTTGAAATCTGGCTTAATGCGTCAGTCAAAGCTCACGATTTCATCTCGGCTGATTTCTGGGAATCTCAAGTGGAAAATATGCGTAATATCTACATCCCAGCTTCAGAAACTTATGTTTTCGAAGTTGAATCGAAAGTAGTTGGGTTTTACGCATTATATGAAAGTAGCTTAGCGGCTATTTTCGTCTCTCCCGAGCTTCAAGGTAGAGGTATTGGTAAGCAACTATTGAGTCATGCTAAGGCTCAAAGAGTGGTATTAAGTCTTTCCGTATACAAAGAAAATCAGGCTAGTTACCAGTTCTATTTGTCTCAAGGTTTCAAAGTCGTTAGTGAGCAAGTGGATGAGCATACTGGACATCCAGAATACACAATGAGTTCGGGCATATAACAAACAATTTAAGAGGGATTCACAACGCTTGGCACTTTTGCTTCTACTTCAAATTTAGTGTTTACGGTACAATGCTTTAGGTTGGGTGGCAGCGTTGTTCACCCCTTAATTGGGCGTTAGTTTGCAAAGGGCAGAAAAGCGTTTTGGTCTAAAAGCTTGGTTCTTCGTTCTAGCTATACACCTGTTTGTTTTCTAATCTCACGAACTTTCCGGTGGCACTATGTGTGCAGGGTTTGTGGTGGGTTAGTCGTTTACGGGCTCTAACTTTTTCGCTACGTTCTTTGGCG
>Ga0209379_10001425_pt1 | contig 15769 bp, 13 predicted proteins | sample tdDd001_FD_187124 | JGI IMG/M metagenome (GOLD analysis project Ga0209379, IMG submission 187124) | Marine sediment microbial communities from the Atlantic coast under amendment with organic carbon and nitrate - tdDd00.1 (SPAdes)... | ecosystem: Environmental > Aquatic > Marine > Coastal >...
GCCATATTTTTTTGCTCTACAGAGCGAATAGATGGTGCCCCGGGCCGGACTTGAACCGGCACAACGCGAACGTCGAGGGATTTTAAATCCCTTGTGTCTACCAATTCCACCACCAGGGCACGCAATGCTTGATTGCGATGCTGTTAACTGAAAAGTCAGACACCATCTTAGATACAGACGCTTCTAAATTGAATCATCAGTATCGCAAAATTCTTTTCTACAGAGCGATTTGCCCTGAGAACGAGGCGTACTTTAACTGATTAAGATAATGAGTCAATAAAAAAATTTATTTATTGGATTCAATTGGTTAAAAACCGTTCCAACGTTTGTTTTTCGACCTAAAATCGAGAGAAAATTATACACAACAATTGAGCACAGGATAAACTGGCAATGAGCAGCGCACAAAGAATACAGCACAGAATGTTTATTCGATTAACATGGAAATGAAGCGGACAGAATATGCTATCCAATGTCCACTTCTAAACTTTGCACATAAATTAAGACACAGGCCACTCTTCTGGAATTAACTTTTCTGTCCCAACCTTATGCCATCGATATTTAACCGCATTTTTATATCTTTTATCATCAGAAAAATACGCATGCTCCAAGACTAGAACTTGTAGTCCACTACGACGTTCAACTTCATCAAATAGAAAGTCAAAATATTGTTTTAGGGCTAAGGTATCTTCATCAATTTGTGTATTACTCACGCCTACTTTTAACTCAACTTCAGACTCATTACCTTCTTTCATTGAGAAGTATGGGCGACTAACTTGGTCAATTACAACAAAATTAGGAACTGGTCTCTTAGCTTCTTTAAGATATCTTTGCATTCCAAATATTAACGATAAATGTATAGTGAGATAGTTTTCATCAGATCCTACATCATCAAACTGATACTCTCTCCCAGCTTCATTATCGTAAAGAACCACGCTAGGCTTCTTCGAGAAAAACTGTATTTTGCTTGTATCACAAGGAATTCCTCTCGGTAAATCTTTCATAACCTCCGATGCATAATTAGATATTGTATTTTCAATTATACTTAATCTTTGCATCTTCCTCTCAATATTAAACCTTTCCTCTAGTTCTTCTTTTTCTTCTATATACGCATTGAGCCTTGTTGAATCAAATGAAGAGTTGAAATCATGCGAATCCAAAAAATATGAAATCCTACCCGAAATCCTTGCTGCTCTCTGTGAAAGGTTATTAAATCTTTTCGCTTCCTCTGACTCAGCAATTAATGATTTTATATTGTTATCTAAATTCACTATTTCTCGCGTATTTGATTCAATTTCTTCATCGATACTACGAATTAGGTTATCAACATTAGGTTTATGTTTTGATACAACTTTCCTTTCAAACTCTAACGCCTTAAATGAACCATTAATTTTTTCAACGACTTCGTTAACTTCTGCAATATTAGAGTCACAGATAGGACATACATGATCATCATAACAGTTATAAAGGTCTAAGGATTTTAATTTTTTAGTTTGACTTTCTACTGTTGACTTAAATGATGATGATTCACTTCCAATATTTAACGCCGACTTCCTTTTTCTCTTCAATCGATTAATCTCAGAATGAATACAAGACTTATCTTTAATTAACTTATTGATTTCATCTTCATTTGGTATATTAACTTTTTTGAAATCCCATTTGGAAATATTTAGTAACCTTTCAATCAAAGCGTCTGCCTCTACAGGAAGTTCTTGATTCTCGTATATACCAACTTGACGCGACTCCCTAAGTAAGGAATGGCATTTATTAATAAAATCCAAGTTCGACTTATTTAAGTTTTCTTTTCGCTTCACCTCAGCTTCAATCATTTTTTCCAGTTGCTTTAGCCTCCGCTCCGCCGCTATTTCATCTTCCTTTTGAGCCCCAAGGAAGAACGGCATTGCACCTACAATCATTGGTGCAGCTCGAGAATCATCCAGTCCATGCATTAGAATCGTATCACTATCCACTACGTTTTTAGTGAGATACATGTACGGAGTCGCTTGACGTATAGATATTCTATTTCTATCTGCTATCGAACTATCGCCACCTTGGTAAGCATTGCCGATTCCAAATAGCTTCTCAATAGCTAAGCGTGCCTGTTCTAAACTGGCCCTTCCTTTTAAGTCTTCGATTTTTTCCGGTACGTTAACACAAGCACCATATTCAACGAACATTTTAGTGGACGTCTTTGCACTTTTCTTAGGAATAGCCCTAGAAACAATCAGATCTACGTCTCCATTTGTCCATTTCGTAAGTACAAATGAAGTTCTATCTTTAATAAATGAAGGAATTCTACAAGATGAGGAACCTAAACAATAATCAATTACTCTAATTATTGCTGTTTTACCAGTATTAGAGTCGCCAGTTATTATATTTACTTCTCCTAATGAGAAGTTTAAGTCGCGCGTTTTACCATCAAGGCTATAAAATCTAATACTTTCTAAATTCCAACTTTTCATATTTCCAGCCCTAGATGGTTATATATTGTACTTGTAGAATCAACTTGACCTAGCCATTGGCCAAATCTATATGATTTAGTGATTATTCTGCCCAACTCGCTACTCGTCGACACCTTTTTTGGAGGTATAGTATTTTCACCATCAGAAATCAACCTTCCAAAAGAATTTATTCCTATAATCTTTTTTGCAGCTCCGAATTTAATTGCACTCTTAGTAATTATTTTTGTATTTGATATTAAGTCAGCCAACTCAATAATAATATTAGGATTTCTATCAACCCAAGTAAAAAAACCAGTATCTACACGCGTATTCTTGAAAGATGAATCGTAATTACTTGACATCGAAATAGGTAGTGCTAGAAACGCTAATGGAAATTCGACACCTTGCGAAGACTCACTTTGAAAACCTTGAATATAGCCATGTAATATTAACGCACAATATGCAGGGTTGGTTTCCACAAAAACATCATCATAAATCAAAATTTAGTCCTCATCAGTAATACGTTCCATATAGTCAGGATGCCATCCTACTGATTTCTTCGCAGATAATATTTGGTAACTGCCTCGCACCAAATCAGGGTTTGTCCAACCATACCGGATAGGTGGAACTTCATTATGAGCTTCAAAGTGAGACCACTTTAGCAGCTTTTTACCAACTTCAACCTTCTGAGCTTCTTGTTCTATATCTTCTGTCACTTCTTCGAAAAGATCTTTCCATTCGCTTACCAACCTCGAATCATATTGCGTTATCTTGGTAGCCAACGATAACCTTCGTTCAATCCATTGTCTTCTTTGGTTTCTAGCCTTCATTTCAGTTACTGCTGATCTTCTTTTCTGGCTATCAGTCGCGTTAATCAAGTCAAGTTGCTTTTCGAGCATCGGCGTCAAATTAGGCTCAGGAAAGATATCATTAAGAATATCAGAGTCATCTGTAAGCCCATCATCAATTAAAATAGCAGCCTTTTCTGCGATAAACTGTTTTAGTTCTTCCGCATATATAGCTCTAGCTCTTTCCCCAGTGAGACTTTCAATTACTTCTCTATCCCACCAAGACAATATTAATTTTGCTAGTTCCGTTCTAATATATTCCGGATATAATTTACTTATAACCTTTTCAACTTCTTTCCTACCTTCATGTATTTGAAAAGCGCCTTTTTTATGACTTATATTATTAACGAGTTATTGTCTTACGAGGAAATAGAATTTTTTACCTAGTGCTTAGAGTTGTTCGGCTCCTATAAGGACAACGTTCGCAAGCTGTTGATTACGTAAAAAGACTAATAGAGAAAAATCAAAAAGAGGTCTGAGACCTCTCTTAGAACAGCAATCCTATTTTTCAGTGATTAGTACAAAGTAAAGAGCAACATCGCCATAAGCAAACTCATTTAACAGCCATAACTACTTTACTAATTGAAATATGATAGCTGTCTACAATCGGATCTTTGTTCTTAAATGATTTTAAAATTAATGCGTATTACTACACCTTAACTAAATTTAGTTCCCTCAATAAGCTCCATATTATTAACAAAGAGGTTTCTATATTAATTATAGTTGCATGTTTAATATCCTGTCCAGAATGAGAACCATGGATAGTAGGAAGTTTATTTCTTATACCCTTGAATTTTTCATATTGAGACAGTAACCCAAAACCACCTATACCATATTTTTTATCCATACAATCTAGAGTATCATTTATTACTTTACTGTCTGAATTCTTCTTACGTCGTTGAGCTTTCTTATTTGGGAAAAGTATTAATTTGTCAGTATCTGGGTCCCAAAGTATATTCTCTAACTCATTGAATATTTCCATAACTCCTAAGCAAAGACTATCATTAATTTTTGTCTCACTAGTTTTAGTCCAACACATCCATACAGTTTTCTGTTCAATATCTCGAAAATAGTTTTCAATAGCAAGTTGAAGGCTTTTATGACTTGAACCAAGAGATTTAGCGGCGATCCGAATTATTTCCATAATTTTAAATATATACTTATATTTCACTCTTTCAAGAGCAACCATTAATTTAACAACAAACTGACTGTGTATGTCAAAAGCTGTTAAAATAGGACTTTCTATTTCATTACTCAGAAGTTCATCTGACTTTCGCCAATAGGCTACAGCGCCTTTCTCTATAGCTTTTTCCATATTCCATAGCTTACTTGATGCAGAAGCAATCATAACAGATAGACCAACCCATTCATCTAGAAGCCTTTTGACAACCTCAAACCCACTCAAATCTTGAGGATTATATTTTTCCACCTGATCATCACTGCTAGTTAACCGAAGATCAACCAGGGCTAAGTCTGGTATTTCGAAATCCTTAGTTTTGGCCGCCAATGCAAGTAGCATCTCAACATCGCCTTTTCCATTTAATGGTTTAATCTCGATATGAGAGCTTGGAATCATGCTGCTCATAAGTCTAAACCAACCGTTTGCCTGCTGATCATCCACAAACCAAAGATTTATTTTATTTTTATCAAGGTAAATATTTCTTGGTAAATCCAACTTTTTTTTAAGACAATCAACCAAATAATTTAGAGTAGAATCATCTGATAACTTTCTTGTAACCAATGACAATGAAGTTATTAACTCCCTCCTTTCTCTTAGGCTTACATTAATCCTTCGATTTATCTCAGCCCTATTCTTAAATCTATCTTCACTCTCGATATAATTCAACATTTGCCACATTATCTTTGCATTTTCTTCGTTGTGCAAAAATGAACTGGCCGAATGCAATAAAATAGGAGACCGCTTATCAAATATGGTCACCTTATCTCCAAACTTTCCGACAGACATTAAATCTTGAACCAAAGAAAGTAATATCGCACCTCTTACATTTTTTACATAATGTGGATCTTTTGGATTGTTTTTATGAGAACTGATGTTAATATCAAAAATTAGGGTATTGTTATCTTGTATAAACTCTTGTTTCTCTGACATGATGTCGATCATTTTTTGATCGACATTAGAATACATTAAAGATGCACATTTAATGTCGATTTTCTTTATAGAAGAATATACATTAATAAAAGATGAAAACTTCGATACTATAGATGATTGATACTTAGAATCTAAATCACAAACATCTATAAATAATTCACCCCAATCAGCGTCATTTTTTAATATCCTAACCAAGTTAAAAACATTGAAATAATCATCGTCATCAAACAAGAATCCGATATGTGAATTATTCAGTTTAAAAGGATAACTCAATTTTTTCTTTCCTTCATTGTATTACAACGCTCAATAAATTCAGGAAGAACCAACTCAAAGTAATCACTGTCAACACTAAACTGATTTTTATTAAATTTATTTTCTCGTAGGTAAGGGGTACTATCCACAGTTCCTGAGTAGGAGAGCATTGGCCAGTTATTGCACTTAGCAAAATGGCTAACTAGTTCATATCCCACCATGCCAGAGTGACAAATCACCCCATCAGCAACCAAAAGTGACATCGTATCAACATCGATATCTTGCATAAATTTTATAATATTGCTGTAACCAGATCTTAAAATAAAAGCCTTATACTTTTCGTTCCTATCCGGACGGCGTTCATCTTCAAAATAGATGATGTTCAACATTAGTCATTAACCTCCTTCAGGCTTATAAAGAGCTTTCCTAATTTATCAATTTCTTCATGTTTTTCTTTTACGTACACGTGCTCCGTTAAATTGACTGTAAAATCATCACAATCAAGAAACTTACCATGTACAAAAATGTCTCCTATCGAGAGAAAGCTTTTTACTGCTGATGAAAGATCTCCACCAGTCAACCATTTCATAACTCGACCTTTACTTTTAGATTTATCAATATCTAGTTCTTTTTTAAACGGTAAGTTGTGGTTCAAGCGATAGATCTCAATGGCTCTAGGTTCGCCAGTTACTGGATTTTTATCCCTAAATTTTATGGTATAGGCTTTTTGACTTGCAGTACTACTTAAATTTTCAGTGTGTTGCACTATACTCATAAGCACCTTTGTCAACGCATCCTGCCAAGCCTTAATATCAGTGACAATCCTTGAGGCCATACTATCCTTATCAATAGAAAAAATATTAACAGCCCCAGATCTATTTACTGCATGTAGTACTACTTTTTGATAAAAATTATCTGTGTCGTTATCATATAGACGAATTGCAGATTTTAAGTCTCGGATAGCTTGTAAAGAAAGCTCAGTTTTCTTGGTTTCGTTTTCTAAATCTATGCATACATCGCCCCCTTCAGTCCTAACAAGATCCAATAACTCTTTATGAACAGCCACTATTTTGGCCTTTATGTTTGGTGAAAGATACCTTAACTGCGGCCTAGTCACTCTTACCAAATTAGTTAAAAGTTTCTCTACATTATGTCCTTGCTTGTCACTACTCTTATGAAAAAGATCAGCAAGATCACCTGTATTCAGATCTTGAAATAGCAATTGCTGTTTAGATGGGACCTGCCAGCCATGTTCGATACATTTTTTAATTGTATTATGACTAAAATTAGTATGTGAACGATTTTCTACTCTTAAAATCCGTTGTAAACTTGAGGGTGCAGATTCGAAAAACTCGGTATATTCTTCTTTCTTGAGTCCTAATTTTAAAAATTTCTCTCTTAATTCGTTTTCATCTACATTTAGTAATATAGAATCTAATAAAAAACTAGGATTCATCTTAACTAAAGATTGAAGATGAGGAAGTTTATTGGCCAATCTTAAAATTATATGTTCGACAGGCCAATGATATTTCATCGAAATACGATAATAAGAAGCCAGCATTTCTTCAAATTTAATAATTCTTGAATGCTGTTTTGGTGATATATACTTCCTTTTTGTTAGAGCATATGGTTCACCAATTGAAGTAGTTACCACTTGCCCATACCATAAAATTCGACCTAATAGGTGTAGCGCATAAACCTTATTGAACTCTTTGTCTGAAGTGGGTTTGTTGCCCTTAAAACCCTTATTAACTGCTTTAATATAGCGCCCTTTATAACCACCAATGTAATACCCCAGAGGAACAAAGGAATCATAAGAGTTTTTCTTACCTATTTTCCCAAAACCCACGACTGCTTCATCTACGGATTTATATTTATGCTCGAGGTTATTTAGAGTTGCTCGTATTGCATCCACATGTTTTTTGGGCAGGTTTAATCCTTCGTTCACTAATATTCCGGTAACCATTTGCCTTTGGTTACTATACATCGCTTTTGTTTTGTCTACATTTACTCTAAATCCATTTCTTTCGACGCATTTAGTAGCTTCATGTACAATTTTATTAGCAGATACACGCTTTAAATTGTTTGTTGAAAATGTTAGATCATCAGCATATCTTGTATAACTAACATCATACTTCTTTGCCATTTTACCCAGTTGAAAATCCAGCTTTTTGCATATTAAGTTAGATATCATAGGCGATGTTGGCGCCCCTTGCGGCAACCCCCTTTTGTCATCAACATCTTTAGGTAGACAAACCATTGATGCAAGTATTGAAGCTTGTTTATTAGTGAAATTGTAAGGCTGACTTTTCAACAGCCCCATAACTCTAGGAAATGTTATAGTCGGAAAAAAGTCCTTCAAATCCATACTTATCACAAGTTTTTTATTTGTATGTGACAAAGCATTAGTTATTACGCCTTTGGGTCTAAGTTTCTCTACCAGTAATTCTGATTGCTCCTTAACCCCGATTCTTCGCTCTGGTTCTTTAGGAACAAATCCGTAGGCATAGTCTGAAACTTCGTAGTTCTGACCAAAGTAAGCAGCTAAGTTAGATTGAAGCTCTTTGAGATTCTTGTCCACTACGACAAGCTCTCTGTTGGAACCATTGCGTTTTTTGATAGTGAATTTTTTATAGTGTTTCGCTGTAATGGGCCAGCATTTGCGTTTTCGCAAAACCGCAGTATCAAACTCTGGACGATTTTTAAGCCATTTTTCAAAGGCCATAAAAATTGAATCTAAATCACGGTTTGACGGTTTGTGAGATGAAATTGATGCATTATTCATAAAGAGGTCGCGCTACTCCAGATCACTCATCGCGCTTGCGCGAAAAAATCGTCGAAATCTATCAGGGATATTTTATAAATTTATTTATAAAATATCGGTTTTGACTAAACGCTACGTGTTACACGTAACAAGCCTGTTGCTAACTAATTGACAGTCTAATAGAAACTACTAGAACGATCAAAAAATAACGCAACGACTTAACTAATCTGGAGTGCGCCCGTTAAGATTACCAAAGCACCTTTCATAGATCAAATTTCCATAAAAAAGAGCAAACTAAAATCATTGTGTTAACAAAAAGCAGAGGTTCCCCCCTGCTCATCTAGCTCTCAGTCATCGATGACTTCATCAGCTATACTTCCTAAAATGTAGCCTGCAATTCCCCCAGCTAAAGCTCCATAAGGCCCATAATACCTAGCCCCAATAGCGGCACCAACTTTAGCCGCACGAATACCTGCGTTCTTTTTAGATTGAGACGATGACTGTGAGAAAGTTTTGCTTTGCATACTTGCTCCTTTTGATATGTAAAAAAGGGCAATACCTCTCGATACTGCCCTTACGATTTAGTGCCACAACTTACTTAACCGAATCACATAAGTGATTAGCAAAGCTACGAGCCATCATCTGACTTTGGTACTGGTTATTTAGCTTCAATGTGTTGAGCCAAAACTCATCGCCATCAACTTCGAATTGCATAAATGCTTTCTGCTCTTGATTGCGGAAATTCACATCACCTTCAATATCAACGAAGACTCGCCCCGATTTGGTTTTACCTGATTTCCATGTTTCATTGGCGAATGCCGAGTCTATCATGTCCCCTATCGCGTAAGGGCAACCATCTGGACTGCCTTCTTTAATTGTCTGGATTGCATCATCTGTATCCGAGCTAAATAGACCTGCTGATGCTCCAAAACTCGTAACCAACAGAGCTGTTACTACTAACTTTTTCATGTTTAATTTCCTTAATGGATTGATAAATCCACGGTCAGTTACTCGAACTGATCGTGAGGTTTAAGAGTGATTAAGTTTGATAAATGGCAACATTCGTTGTCACATTTAAGAAATTGTTTTTTTGGTGTATTGAGGAGACCGATGGGATGTCTAGTTAATAGTGATCACCGCAAAGAGAGATGGTGTAGATTCATTTGGAGCCACCAAGATACGAAATTTAATTCGGTACGAGGATAAACACTCTCCCAACCCCAACATTTGTAAGAAGCAGACTGGTCGACAATATGACGCTGAGTTCGCCAATCCTGCTGAGATGGTTGTATAAATTGAAAACTCAGTCGATGCCATCCGAATGTTGAAAGAACTGGCCGCTAGTGAGCTTCTAGTCAGCCACCAAACCAACAACATTCCACAACTACTGCGTCAACTCAAAGCGTGGCTTCCTGATGTAGTGGTATTGTCACCAAGCTGGCTTCGATACCAGTTGAAACAAGAGTTACAAACTTACCCAGACGAGACCAAGTAGAAAGCACACTTCCTGATTCAGTACGTAGTTAACCTTGATGTTGACTGATCGAGTCACGACCAAATACTGGTGACATAATGACCTTCGAGTTAGTCACCCTACACCGCCCTATACATGAACTTTTAAGTATGCACCGATTTTTGACCTCCCTATGTCAGATATACGGAGTCATTAATTTGATGAAACCACAAACAGATACTGGACAAGAGAGAACTCAAAACGGTGCCGTTTTTAAGTGAACACTAATAAACTAATAAATAACCCGCTAGGGGCCAAGTTATCAAATATAATTTAGCTATTGAATCTGACAGATTTATTACCAATCGCTACCAGTAAAATTCATCACGCTTCAATGCAAATTGCCCGCACGTTAGTGCACGAACCTTCCTCATTACCGAAATAATAATCGCGTAGAAAAGATAGACCATTTAATCTCAACTCGTTAAGCGCCCAACTTTGCTTGTAATACACACAGCTAGGCTTATTGGCTGCTTTTTTGGTGATCCACAGACACAACACATCTGTTTTCCGTCCTAGCTTTTATTAGCTGAAACGAATGACCCGGCATGTTTCTCGGAGCTTTTACTGTAGATACCCAATCTCTGATTTGACAAAAGTTCACTCAGGTTTCCTCCTTTAGCTTTACAATACAAGGATTTTCTAATCCCTTGGCTTAGTAACCTGTAATGAAAAGGCAAAAGCCATCGCACCTTGTTTTCACTGGCATGATGGCTTGTCCAATTCACAGACCAGAACAACGTGAAAATTTCTCCTGTTCATTTCTTGTCCCGGTCTGGTACTTGGTTTCAGTCAACAGTTAGCTTAACGTCATCGTAAGCTTCCATTTCTACATAACTGATAAAGTTAGCCTGGTAGGTGTTAAAGAAGTCTTGAACATCTGGCCTGCTTAGTGGCACTTCCCCCATGAACCGTATAAAGGCAACACCGTGAGTCACATCGAAATCGACTTCTTTCTCAAGTTCGGAGTAAAGGCCAGCATAGGAAAAGTCCGTCAGGTAAACCAGATGCCAGCAGTCACCTTTCTTTTCGAAACGTAGCTCGACTGGGTGGAATCCTCCATCTTCAGGGGAATATAAACTATCACGGTAATTAAGCGTAATTGCGGTAACGTCATCGCTAATTTGATGTTCACCGACTTCATCATTGATTAGTTGTTTAAAAGCGTCAGACACAGGTATCCCTAGCTTTTCGCCATAGGTTAGTTTCATAATAATTTCTCTTTGATTTCCCGTGGATTGCGCTCTTGGTTAGTACACAATATGAAAGGGATTTATGTGGTGGTTTCGGTGATGGTGTCAGAGTCAATTAATGCGAGCAGTTCATCGCAACGTTTATCAAAATCTGGCGACAGAACGTGAAGAAACAGACTATTTGGCGCAGCCTTTATTAGTCCAATCGTATCAGATCTCAGTGCACTAGCTGTAAACGAGGGATTATTCGCGCTTCCACCGATTATTGCTGGTTTTAACACTGTACTTTTAAATGATTTATCTTTGTACTCCTTAAGAATATTTAACAATTTTCTTATTGAAATGAGTTCTTTGGTAAATAAGCCCCCACCATCATTGCCCGTTAGCTTTAGATGCAGTTCTTCATCTTCTATTGTTTTGACCAAGTCGAAATAAATGTAACTCTCGCTCTTTGGACTAAGCTTTTTAGCTTTCCCTGATAGCAGGGTGGCAGTATTCTCACACTCTATTGCTTCCTGATTATCTTGGTCTTGTGTCTCTTGTACTTTCTCCGGTTCCACTCCTGTCTGTAAGTTTTCTTCCATAACTTCTACTTCGCTATCGGCTTTATTTTTATTACTGGCGGTTTTGTGGGACATAGATATTTATCCTTATTGTTTGGCTTGAGTTATAACGACTCTGCGTGCGGTAACAAAATCTGTACAGGATGAGACGTATTTGATGTTGGACTAACTAAATAAACGCCGCCCCCAGCTGATGTGATGATGGCAAGGGCAATGATAAAATCCGTGTCGGTACTGTTAATTAGGTAAACCGTTTCGGGGTAGTTTTGTACAAAACGAATAAGATGCTGAACACTCTCCGGTTGCTGACTAATGGTTTCATCCGTATCTGACTCTTCGATTAATATCAGGCTAGTGCTAACCTCTTGCCAGAATTCGGCAGTAATTACATCATCAAATTCGAATGGTTCAGTCATGTGGTGTCGTAAAGCTGTTATCGTCACTTCCGATAACGGTAGAGAGTCAAGCTCATTGAATTGTGTAATTATTTTCATTTTCAAAACTCCATATATAAGAAAGCCCGAACTCATTCGTTGAGTTCGGGCTTGATAACGTTGATTTAATATCGAAGCAGTTAGGCTTCGTCGATTAATTGGATTAGAACTTGCGAAGATTGTCGAAGAGACTCATTCCCAGCTCTCGCATAACGCATTGTGCTACTGATGGACTTATGGCCGAGAAGTTGCTTTAGCACACCAACATCAACGCCTGCAGATATAAGTGATGATGCATAAGAGTGACGTGCTGTATGAAAAACGATCTGATCGGGATCTTTAAGCATCAATTCTTTTTTGATCTTGTTGAATAAATGTCGAGGTTGGCTGATGTATGACTTTTCTTTTTGCCCTGGAAATACATAAAGGTTCCCCTTCTTCTTGAGTCTTAGCAAAAACCGAAACTCTTGAATCGCCTGGGGTGTAAGCTGGATCTGGTGTTGAAACCCATTCTTTGAGTCTTCCCTTGGTATACGCATCACACCATTTTCAAGGTCAATATTTGGCCACCGAGCAGCCCTGAGACTGCGCTCTCTGCATCCCAGCATGAAAAGCAGAATAATAAACCGGCTACGAATAGGACAATAATCCGGTTTTCTTAGCTCTTCGAAAATCCGTTTTATCTCCTGAGGCGATAGCCATCGCTCTCTAGCTCCTGTTTCTGGAAACAACTTAACACGAGCCGCAACATTGGGAATGGAGTACTCTTCTTCTATCATGCGGCCCATTAGCTTGAGCAAACATAACACACGGTTAATTGTTGAACGACTTAGCTTCTTACCACGTAAATGAACCTTATCCATCAATCCTGCGACCATGGACTGTATGTGTGAGACTTTAAGCTGGTCATAACTGATATCCCAAATATCAACACAGTGGTTAAATCTTGCTATATCATGTCGCCAGCTTTTCTTGCGTGACTTAGAAATTTTAATGAAGTGATTGTTGAAGTATTCAGATACAGTAGGTATGTCTGGTTTGACGGTTGAGTTTTTTGGATCTATTCCTTCAGCAACCATTAGCTTAATACGTTGCGCTTGCTTCCTTGCATCCGCCAAGGAAACTTCTGGAAACGTACCAATAGATAAAGAGCCTTTTTTACCATTCAAGGTATATCGAACCAACCACTTCTTTCGCCCATTTTTACCAACCAGAACCTTGAAGCCCGATAATTCGGAACAGGAATACTCTGCTTCAGTGGACCGAGAATTAGGGTCATTGGAAGGTAAGCTAGTGATCTTAGCCGTAGTGAATTTAAAACGTTTCTCCATATTAAGTGAACCTCTTTACTGGCTTACTCAATAAGAATATATGTCTAATTTATGTACTAATCCGGAAGAAAGTCGGACACGAAGCCTAATGTAATACATACAAGTCAGGCTTCACATCTATTCCAGGTTACTGATAAAGAAAGTTCAACTGTTTTACTCTCTCAACGTATCGTACCAAAAACTACCTTCAGGTGTTTTCCGGTCATTCCCTACTTTAATAACGGTAATTCCTGAATGATCTTTCAACCTCAATCTTTCTTGATAATACTCTTTAAGCTTTAAGTCGGATTCTGCACCAAAGTCATTTGCGTAGTGAAAAATAACCAGTTCCTTTCCATCATCTTCTATACAAGAACGGAATAGGCCATTAATATGCCCGTCATCCACATTAAAACCATAGCCTATAACTGCGACTACATCAGACTCCTTGAGGTTATTGTATAATTTCACATACCGTTCAGACATTTTAATTGATGTTAGAGGCTTAATTCCACTTTGAGTAAATAAAAACGGAACTGTAAAATGCTGACTATCAGTCGATAGTTTTTTAGATATGATAGTATTTAGGTAGGGATCATAGCAGTCATCAACTGAACCATTCAAATAGTATACATCTTCCTTTGATATTGTACCGATGAAGTTATTATAGTTAGTTGTACCAATAGCCTTAATTTCATTTTCTTTTTTAATTTCTATTATATCGTGATAATAACCTTCACCATCTATGATTTTATCATGGAATTTTTCGGCTATGGAAGATATGTATCGTTGAGCCGTATTTAAAAATATATTAATTTTACAAAATTTGGCCCAATCTGTTTTAGGGCTATAAAGGTAGCGCCAGTTTGAATCTATTAACGATTGATAGTCTAGTGAAGCAGCAAAGATATCTTCAAGAATTTCTAGGGCAAATGCACATATAAGGTGTTCATCACTTGTATCAGCTGTTATTGCAATTGGCTCGCCATCCAAGATAACTTCGAGGCCTGTCAAACCTGCCCCTCTATAATCTAAAGAAAAAATAGCCCCTAGATCATCAAATATGTCAATCTCATCAGGTTTCTTTTCAAAAATGCCATCATTTAAATTATGTACTAATTCTTCACCACAAGCCCCTATAAGCAACTCAAGAACAGAACGACAAAAGTCCCGGCATCTTTTTCTTATAAAGAAGTTTTCATCCGTAGGCGGGAGCTCAAGTGCTTTTAAGTAGCTAGAGAAGAAATCACTTGAGAACAGTTGATTATAGTCCCCCAAAATACCAGAAATTCTAATTTCATGACTAAATGTCTCTGAACCAAATGATATTTCCAAAACCCTTTCAAAAGCTTCGCGTATGCTTCGGTCAAATGTTTCATCAAACTTACGAGCTAGCTCTGAAACTCTGGAGTCAAACTCTGATAGATATCTAATAATATCGAAGCGTTTGTACTCTAAACTACTTTTAACTAAGCTTTCATATTGAGTTCTGCCAAACGATGATATTGGTTTCTTCTCGTAGTCTTGTGGTAACCAGTTCTTGGCATAGTTTGATCGCTTGTTAACTTTTTCTCTAGCTTCTCTTAACCTCTTTTTATCTTCGGCAACATCCATTCTAAATATGTCGAGAGCAAACTTACCTCCCGACGGTAAACCATAACCAATTTCGGCACCAGCACCGAAAAATAGTGATACTTTACGCATTGTCCCCCCTTTTCCAAATATGAATCTTTAATGTCTTCAACAAACAGGTTTTCGATAGACATATTTCAAGCTGATCTTTAGCACACAATCATATCAACACGCTGCATAAGAAAGATATTCCAGCATGCGCATACTTGCCAAAAATTGTGAACTGATAATGTTTTGGGGCCAGATGATTACTAGTTAATTTTCTAAAAAGTGGACATTAACCCTAAATAAAAAATTTTATTAGGCTTCGTGTCCGCTTCATCACGCCCCACCAGAACAGGACTAAGACAAGAGACGCACAGAAATTTAGCCTTGGATATGCTGGCACGTCAATCACGCACAGTTCATCAGCACAGGAGATTCTTGGCACTTAACTTGCGCAGAAAACCTGCACAGAGAACAGGAGATAGACAGGAAGTAGGTTTTGAGGGGAAGGCTTACCCTGAATTTCAGGCACAAAAAAACCAGCATTAAGCTGGCCTGATATGATTTTTGCTGATTTCTACAGCGCAATTTTTCTAGGATTTTTAAATCCCTTGTGTCTACCAATTCCACCACCAGGGCACGCAATTCTTGATTGCGGTGCTCATAACTGATTTAAGTTAGACACCATCCTAGATACCGAAACTAAAATCTTTTAGATTCCATATCG
>Ga0209379_10001427_pt1 | contig 15755 bp, 12 predicted proteins | sample tdDd001_FD_187124 | JGI IMG/M metagenome (GOLD analysis project Ga0209379, IMG submission 187124) | Marine sediment microbial communities from the Atlantic coast under amendment with organic carbon and nitrate - tdDd00.1 (SPAdes)... | ecosystem: Environmental > Aquatic > Marine > Coastal >...
TCACATAGGCTATCAGATAGATCAGCACCTGTAGAACTATCACCTGTTGATCATTCTTATTTGCCATCCATCTCACCTCCCAATAATACTACCTCGATGAGAAAGTCATTAACATTTTTATTTGTAGAAAACTTTGTTGTCCTTACAAGTTTAACCTCTTTGGTTATCCCTTCCAGCTCCCTCACCATATCATTTATGTAGACTTCGGCATACTCTGTTCCCGATACTGCTCTTCCTCTCAGAGTTACTTTTTCCCCTTCATAACTTATATCATCCAGGTATATCTGACTTTCTACCCTGTAGGACATATCTGACAGGAAGTTATTAAAGATTGTATTTTTACCTGTTATCTCTGAGAGAAATACAATATCCTTTCTCAGACCTTTTACCTTAGACTGGACAGAGTTATACTCCTCCAGATCCTTAGCTATTTTTTGCTGTCTTATGGATATCGCTTCCAGCCTTTTCAACTGGTCTATCTCCTGGAGCTTATAGTACCCATATCGTGTTCCTATAAACATCACAAATATTATAGCGATAGCTATGAAGATAGGGTTTTTCTTTGCTTTAAATGGCAGTTTAAAAGATTTCCCTATAAACTTAGCCCCATGCTTTGACTCTACTGTCCCAAGAAGAGTAGACCACCTGTGATCCGGTTTCTCCTCCAGTTTTTCTATATCCAGTCCCAGAAGATGATTGAAACTAAAAGCATTCTCAAGGTAGAAAGTAGTTTTCAGGTGAGCTTCCATATCTCCTGATTCCTCTTTTCCTCCCTTATAATACAGTGTCTTCAGGTTTTCTCCCGAGTGTCTGAACTGAAAATAGTCCACATACTGAAATGCCTTTCTCTCTATCTTACCCAGGATATTTTCATAGGCTTCTGCCAGGTCCATCCCACGCATCTCACCAGAATCCATTAGCTCCGAACCTCTCGCAGTATTTATATATCCATACTTATTGTGGAGTTCCTCTGCTTCATCTTTTGTTGCACCCAGGATGTTTTCTATCTCATCCAGGATATCTTTTCTTCCGTTATTTATCTTTCTGTAAAGAGCCAGCCTTTCTCTGTGATAGATACTTACTATCGTCTGCTCCTCCTCCATCGTTATAAACAGTGTATTTTCCTTGGGATTTGTATAGCTGACCTGCTTCCTGTTCATTGCAAACACTTCAAAATCTATACCCTGTAACTTCAGAGGAGCCAGTTTTTCCAGTAGTTCTGCTGGAATTGACTGTACATATACTCCGTAGAGTCCTTTGCTGTCCTTTGCTCCTATAGTCTCAAAGGCTACTTGCTCCCCTTCCTTAAGGAGTTTTTCCACCGACATCTTTCTTTTTACAGCTTCCTCCATCTCATCATCTGGTACCAGAGGAAGCTCTAATACTACATGACTCAGATCTCCCACATTATAGAGAAGAGTCTTTTTTAGTTTTTCCCACTTATTTTTCTTTACTACTTCCTGTATCTTTGCTACAGCTTTTTCTATGGTATCTTTGGATTTCTCCTCCTCCAAGACCATCTCTTCGTGTTCTTCTTCTTCGCCCTCTTTTTCCTGAGGCTCCAGTTCATAGTCTGTTTCCAGAACTTCCAGGATCTCAAGTTTATTCTTTTTATGACTACTCAGAATAAATCTTATGAGGTGTTCCTGTAACTCTATCGATAGCTTTTTCTTCATAAACTCCTTCTCCCCATCTTATTTTCTCTTCCACCAAGAAATAAAACAAAGAAAACCAACTCTTTTTGATTTTTTAAAGCTTTGTTAAACCCTTGTTATATATTTTTCTACCACATTTCAAATTCATTTTCTATAGATCTTCTTGTGGGTAGCTGCACTCCTTCTTCGCTGTAAAGCTCTATAGTAGCTCCATTTTTTAACTCTAAGTTTTTAGAGATTACAGATCCTTGTATCGTGTTTGTTCCTGTTACTGATACATCCCCATCTGTATAAAGAAAACCTTTTAAATTAAAACCATCCATTTCGAAACTTACATCACCACTATAATTAGCTATCAAAAGTTGAGAAGGTTTACCTGTAGGATTTATACTCGTTCCTGAATTTGTTGATGTTATCTTATTTGTGTATATCTTCACCTTTTCCCCTTCTGTGATTGTTATCTTGTTTCCCGTATTGCCAAAGACTATCTCTCCTATCCAGTAGATTCCCTCGCCAAATACCACTTCTGCGCCACTATTATTAAGAGTTAATTTATTTATATATATCCTGTCTCCCTGAAACCTGGCTTTTGTTCCTACCTCTAACTTCACTTCATCCTTTACCCACACTTCAGAACCCTTGGCAAAATCTAGATTATAATTTCCATCGGGATCATACCCTGTGGTAAATTCAATCCTGTCAAAACTATATCTTCCTGGGCCAAAGGTAGCTTTTGTTCTTCTGTTTGCTCTAAAGTTAGTGATATGATACTCCCCATAGCCTGTAAAATTAAGGTCTGTGGGAGAACTTTCCTGAGTCAGATTAGGCATCTCATGATTTCCTGGAGGTATTGCTGTGAAATCCGACGGAATACTTCCTGAGTTTATATCTATCCCCCTTATCTGGCTAAACCTTTCAGAAGGTAGGTTAAATTTATACTTACATGGAAAGAACTCTTCTATCCCCTCACAGTATGCATTATTTCCAATTGCACCACTTATATCTACACAGGTAGCTCCCGGGTTACCTGCTAGATCTATCTGACCTTGTCCTACCCACAGCTTTCCTTCAGTGGTATTTCTTATATAGCCGCTATTGATAAAACTTACTCTCCCATTACCATCATTTATAGCTACAACATCTGTAAATGGACTTTCTCCCCCCACTTCATATACTTCTTCTTCAAGAAATATATTCATCTCCTTTTTTATGTAGTAGTTATTTTGCTGAGTGGTCAGAGCTGTAGTTTTGTCCACAGTTCTTTTGTTCAGCACCACAGAAACTGCCATAAGCATAGACATCAGTATGAGTACTATTGGTAGTATAAACCCTTTTTTCATTCCTCGCCCCTTTTTATTTATATAGATAGTATTTCACATTAAATTTTCTTCCGTTTCCACTGGTGTCTATCTCAAAAGTTATTTCACTCTTAGCCGGAACACTGGTTTCCCCTGAATATCTGCCATTTTCATAGGTAAGTAGATAGCTGTTACTCTTTATCCACCGGATTTTATCCTCATCCTCTCCCCATATCTCTACTGCAACATACTTCCCTGTTTCAGGACTCTTTATGGTACTGAGTAACATTCCGTTATTATCAACCTGAATTCCTTCGTGGGTTGCACACCAGATCATCCTCTCCTGAGAATCATCCTCTTCATCTCCTGTTCTGTCGATCATAGGACCAAATCTGAGACCATATCCCCTTGAGAACTCAAGGGATTCATTGCCACTCCCAAGTTTTACAGTCGGCTCGATATGGTAACTGTACCTCTCAGCACTTTCATTTTTTCCCAGTGTCACCCCGGATTCCAGTTCACTACTGCTCACTTCTATATATTCAGCATCATTACTGATTCTCGTACGATATTTTAGCGGACTTTTACTGATCCTTATATCCATCCCTGTGAGATCAAAGTTTGATGTTCTGCTTAAAATCCTGCTTACATTTGTGCTGTTGGGATCCCAGGATCTATACTCCGACCTGGAAACTTTACCACCAGAGTATAGATACCTTACATTTTCCTTTTCCGTTCCCAGATACCATGACCTTTTTATCTCTATCTCTTCCAGAGGGTTACCGATCTTTTTTACCTCCACATAGTTCTCCTCATCCTCTTCATCCAGAGGAGTAAGGTCCCTTATCACATATGCATAAAATGTCTGAAAGCTGTTCCCGGTCTCCTCATTCTTCATTCCTGTTGTATAGGTATTGGCATGAGAGGTTATTACAAGACCTATAGTCCCTAGTATTATCATAAGTATAGTTATGGAAACCATCAGTTCCACAAGAGTATATCCATTCTTTTTCATAAGAAATTCCCACTCCCAAGCTGCATTATTTTTTATTTCTATAGAGCTGATATCTTATCTGGTCTACATTGGCTGTTCCGCCAACGGTTCTCATATAAAAGGCAAGCTTATCTCCCACCTCAATATCTATATTCCTGGAAAAAATATCAGGCTCCTCCTTGGGCATATTATATATAGTCTCATACCCGTTTCTAAAGACACCTACATCTGCTTCCTCTACCTTATAGTCATTTGCTCCCTGTCCTACACCTATTATAAACACCTTTATATGCTGGGCAAGCTCCGTATGGTTCGTATCCATATAGCCGTTTTCAGGAGCTCTCTCCTCATTACCTTTTTTTACCTGTATCCTTCCGTCATCCAGGACCCCTTCTCCTATTACTTCGTCTACAAAAATTCCCAGGTTTATCAGCATGGAGCTCTCCACTATTATTTCATCGGTATTTACATATCTTACCTCTATATCGACAGGCATTACCACCATCCCTGTTTCATCGTTTCCTATACCCTCTCTCACGATGATTTTTCTGTACATATTATGACCTTCTATATCTCCGTTGATGAAATCAAAGCTTCCGTCCTTCCAGTCTACTACCTTATATATTCCCCTCTGACTTGGTACATCCTCACTTCTTGCTTCCACCAGGCTTGTTACATCCTCTTCCAGACTTCCGGTTCCCTGGATCCCCGAATACTTACTCAGACCAAGCTTTGTTGGCAGGATCGTTCCTAGTTCCTCCATAAGCTGGAGATTATACTCCATCGCTCTGGTATAGTCGCGGTTATATACCGAAGCCTCAAAAGAGTGTCCGAGACTCAGCATTAGAGGTACTATCCCCACTGAAAAAATTGCCACTGCTACCAGTATCTCTATGTAACTAACTCCCCTTTTTTTCATAGTTCCTCCAGGTTTTAAACATAATAAGAAGTAAAAGGCAAAACTGATAAAATAAAGAAGTGTTTTTAATACTTCCTGTCTTTTATTCTCAAAATTACCTTTTACTTACTCTGATTGTTTTATATTAAAATTTATCTTTTTTTTATAAATTAATCCTGGTCTATCGTCATACTGGCTACCCCGTTTAACTTAAGGTCTCCAAATTTATTTTCTTCTCTGCCGTACTTCAGCTTATAATGCCCTGCCACAGCTATCATCGCTGCATTATCTGTACACAGCTTCATCGACGGGTAGTATACCTCTATACCGTCGTTTTTAGCTCTTGCACTCAGCTCAGATCTCAGAAGAGAGTTTGCTGCTACTCCTCCTGCTATCACTATGTTTTCTACCTTCTTTTCCTTTGCTGCTGCTATACTCTTCTTACACAGGATATCCACTACTCTGTGCTGGAATGAAGCTGCTAAATCCTCAGGCTTAAACTCCTCATTCTTCATCTTCATCTTATTTACATAGTTGATTACAGATGTTTTTACCCCGGAGAAACTAAACTCATACCCTCCCACTCTAGGTTCAGGCATAGGAATTGCATCCTTATCTCCCTTATATGACAGCTTGTCTATTACCGGTCCTCCTGGATACCCTAAGCCAAGTACTCTGGATACCTTGTCATAACTCTCACCTACAGCGTCATCCATAGTTCCTCCAAGGTCTGTGAAGCTATGGTTTTCATCTACATATATTATATTAGTATGTCCTCCCGATACCACAAGAGCTATACAAGGAAGCTTTACAGGGTGCTCTACAAAGTTACTGTAGATATGGCCCTTTATATGGTGTACCGGAATAATCGGTATATTATGAGCATAGGATAATCCCTTGGCAAATGATATTCCCACAAGAAGTGCCCCTATAAGTCCCGGAGCATAAGTTACAGCGATATAATCTATATCATCTAAAGTAACCCCTGCCTCCTCCAGACTCTTGTCCAGTATGGCAGCGATATTTTTAATATGATGCCTGGAAGCTATCTCAGGTACAACTCCCCCGTATTCCTTGTGTATCTCTATCTGAGAAGATATATGATTTGATAATATCTCCCTTCCATCTCTTACTACTGATATGGAAGTTTCGTCACATGAAGTTTCTATTCCTAAAATTAGCATATTTTCTCCTTTTTCTTTACTATGATCCATCTCTACTATAATATAATATTATACAGTATTTGTCTTCATTAATAAAGATTTTCTCCCCCATTGTATCTCTGGGAATAATTGTTTTGTTCCTCTTGATTATGATGTATAATTTAAATGAATAAAGAATTACGGAGGAATATTATGAAAACTAATGAAATTGCCAAGTCTTCTAAGGTTTTTTCAGAATACCGTCCATACTTTCTTCTCCAGTTGGAGAGTCTTATGGAAAATCTAGAGGACCTTTTCAAAAACAACCCTCTTATAGATATAAATATCCAGGGAAGAGTCAAAAAACTAGAAAGTTTCAATAAAAAATTGGATAAAAAAAAGGACAAATACAAAGATCCCTTTAAAGATATGACTGATATTATCGGTATCAGACTTATCACACTCTTCAAAGATGAAAGTGATGAGATTATAAATATACTAAAGAAAAATTTCAAAATAGACTTTAAAAACTCCAGTAATAAATTTAAGATGCTGGATTATGATAGGATGGGTTACATATCCCTTCACTATGTATGTTCATACAAACACCCAGAGGATGATCTTGTCCCTCAGTTAAAGGAGCTTATGGACAATTTGAAATTTGAAGTACAGATACGTACCTCTCTTCAGCATACCTGGGCTGAAGTGGACCACCAATTAAGATATAAAACCCTTGTGGAAGTTCCCACAAAAATAAAGAGAAAGTTATTTAGACTGAGTGCCGTTTTTGAGATGGCCGACAGTGACTTTTGCCATATAAGAGATGAGGTCAGAGCCCTTGAAAGGTTTTATGACGACAAGTTTTCAGCTAAAAACTATAACCTCCGTCTGGATCTTTCTACTATCAACTTCTACCTGAAATATAACGACAAGAGGATAGCTCAGATCCTGTCACTTTTACATATCCAGCACTTTAATACCTTTGATGTAGCCAAGGAGGAAAAGTTAGAGAAGAAGCTGGTACAGTATGCTCTTAAGTTTGGCCTTCATGAAGTCCGAAATATAGACTCTCTCATCCACTGTATCCTCAGTAATCAGGGTACCTTTATGACCTATGTAGACAAAGAAATGAGAATCAAACTCTCCTACGTTATAAACTCCAGCTGCACCTTTATATTAAATATCCTTCTCATCCTTTTTGAAGAGAGAGAGGAACTAAAAACTATCTACAATCTCAGCGATGAGTCTCTGGATTCCATTCTGAAACTGAGAGAAAAAATTGATTTTAATATGGGTTAAGTAACTCTTTAAATCACAAAAAAAGAGGCTACGCCTCACTTTGCCATAAATCAATGATTATAATTTATGGTACTCAGTTAATGAGTTAACTGAGCTTCAACACATTAAATTTTTATAGTTTCTTAAAGTATAAAAAAGGCTGTGGGAAGAACCCACAGCCTTTTACTATATTAATCCAGTTGATCGTCTGCTACATGGTAGTTCGGATCCTCTATTATATTTATTTCTATCAGTTTATCTGCATTTTTCAGAAGCTGACAACAATCTGCACTTAGGTGCTTAAGGTGAAGTACCTTTCCTGCTGCACTGTATTTTTCTGTGATAGCATTGATTGCTTCTATTGCCGAATGATCATTTACATGAGAATTTCTAAAATCTATAGCTATTTCATGAGGATCGTTCTGAACATCAAATATCTCCTTGAAGCTCGCTGCTGATCCAAAGAACAACGGTCCGTCCAGGTCATAGACCTTTATTCCCTTACCATTTATTCTGGTTGTTGCTGTTATTCTTTTTCCCTTTTCCCATGCAAAGATAAGAGCCGAGATTATAATTCCTATTATTACCGCAAGAGCTAGATCATGAACAATAGTTATAACTGCTACAATTACCATAATAATTACATCTTTATTTGGCATCTTTCTACCATACTTCAGACTCTCCCACTGGAAAGTTTCAATAACTACCATAAACATTACTCCCACAAGAGCTGCAAGAGGTATGATCTCGATTACACTAGAACCAAATAATACAAATGACAGAAGGGCTAAAGCACAAGCCACTCCGGACAATCTCTGTCTACCACCACTTGTGATATTTACCATAGCCTGACCTACCATAGCACACCCTGCTGTTCCTCCCATAAGTCCGCTTAACAGGTTTCCTATTCCCTGTCCTATACTTTCCTTATTAGCCTGGCCTCTTGTATCTGTTATCTCATCGATAAGAGATAGTGTAAGAAGTGATTCTATAAGACCTACCAGTGCTGCTGTTATTGCATATGGCAGTATTATCTCCAGTGTTTCCAGGTTTACAGGCACTACTGGTAGATGAAATGTTGGCAGCCCTCCGGCTATTCCCCCCTGAGCAAACTCCTTTACATTGGGCATATGAATTCCTGCTTTATTCAGAACTCCGGCAAGTCCTGTTGTCACAGCAATTGCTACTAATGACGATGGAATCGCCTTGGTTAACCTTGGAAGATAATGAACAATAGCCATAGTTAACACTACAAGACCTACCATTGCGAACATCTGTGGTCCCTGCATCCATGCACCATCTACTTTAAACTGAGCTAACTGAGCCTTAAAAATTACAATAGCTAGTCCGTTTAAGAATCCCAGCATTACAGGATGTGGTATCATTCTTGAGAACTTACCAAACTTAAAGACCCCTACTAAGATCTGTATTATTCCCATTAATACAACTGTAGCAAAAAGGTATTCTACTCCGTGTCTTGCAACTAAAGCTACAAATACAACTGCGATACTTCCTGCAGCTCCTGATATCATTCCCGGTCTTCCTCCAAAGACTGCTGCACAAATACCAATTATCACTGATGAATGTAGTGCAATAAGCGGGTCTATCCCTGCGACAAAGGCAAAGGCCACAACTTCCGGTACCAGTGCCAGGGCTACTGTCAGGCCGGCCAGAATTTCATTCTTGATGTTAACATCTTTTCCAAATAAACTTATCATTTTCCCTCCATAAACTCTATTTTAATAAACTTAAATTTTTTATGTATTTTTAATTTTTTTTCATATATCAGGATATATCCTATCACAAAAACCAAAAAAATGCAACTTTCTTACACATGCATATAGATTTATGTACAAAAAAAAGACTCTCCAAGAGAGCCTTCTATATCTTACTCAATATTACCTTACAGACAATCCTCTTGCAGCTATTATCTTTTTGGCATTTTCTACTCTTTCCACTGTAGGAGCTTCCACTCCCTTTAGCTCATATTCCATTCCCATCTCTTCCCACTTGTACTCTCCGAGACTATGGTATGGTAATATTTCTACCTTTTCTATATTTCCAAGGGTTGCCATAAAGTCAGCTAACTCTTCTAACAATTCATCTTTATCTGTGATTCCTGGAACTAATACATGTCTTACCCATACTGGTTTCCCAATCTCTGCCAGATACTTAGCAAATTTCAGTGTTGGTTCTAAATCCACCTTAGTCAGTTCCTTGTATATAACCGGGTCTATACATTTTAGGTCTAAAAGCACAAGATCCACATGCTCTAGCGTTTCCTTCACTTCATCATTTAAGTAGAATCCTGATGTGTCCACCGCTGTATGAATTCCCTGATCATGACATAACTTAAAAACTTCCCTTGCAAACTTTGGCTGCATAAGAGGTTCTCCTCCTGTCATAGTCATTCCACCACCATTTCTAAAAAACGGCTTATACCTCGCTATTTCCTTTACTACGAATTCAGCACTCTCTTCATAGGTTGCATCTGCCATCTTCCATGTATCCGGATTATGACAATATTTACATCTAAGAGGACATCCCTGTGTAAAAATTACATATCTTAAACCTGGTCCATCCACCGTTCCGCAGCTTTCATATGAATGTAGCTTTCCCTTTATCTTTCCCATATCTATACACCTCTACAATAATTTATCATTTCCTTAATAAAGATATCTAAATGTGTTAAATATCTTTATTCAGAAAAAGACCATTTCTATATATTTTATCATACTTTTTGCTTTTAGTATCATTTTTCCTTTATTATCCATCAAGTTCCTTCTAAGGAATTAACAAGAAAAGAGGTTCCACCTTCTTTTCGGTTGGTACTTTATACATTAAAAGTTTATAGTTTCTTAAAGTATAAATAAGGGAAATCCCTTGGGATTTCCCTTATTCTTTTATATTGTGTTTAATAAATTATGTTATTTATAACTCTGAAATTACATTCTTGAGTTGATAGTTCTAGAGATTACATCTAGCTGCTGCTCTTTAGTAAGCTTTGTGAAGTTTACTGCATAACCAGATACTCTGATTGTAAGCTGAGGGTACTTCTCAGGGTGAGCCATTGCATCCTCAAGAAGTGACTTATCAAATACGTTTACATTCAGGTGCTGTCCTCCGTCTGGAGTGAAGAATCCGTCCATTAAGTTAACTAGGTTATCTTTTCTGTTCTGATCTTCTTTTCCAAGTGCTCCTGGAGTAATTGCAAATGTATAAGAAATTCCATCGTTTGCGTGCTCGAATGGAAGCTTAGCTACTGAAGCAAGTGCTGCGATAGCCCCTTTTTCATCTCTTCCGTTCATTGGGTTTGCTCCTGGTGCAAATGGTGCTCCAGCAGGTCTTCCGTCTGGAGTAGCTCCAGTTTTCTTACCGTATACTACGTTTGAAGTGATAGTAAGAAGTGACTGAGTAGGTCTTCCTCCTCTATACATCTGGTGCTTTTTGATCATATTCATGAACTTTTCAGTGTATTCAACAGCGAAAGCATCTGTCTCTTCGTTGTTGTTTCCGAATGCCTCATAGTTTCCTTCGATTTCGAAGTCTACTGCAAGTCCCTCTTCATTTCTGATTACTTTTACTTTAGCATTCTTGATCGCAGCTAGTGAGTCAGCTACGATTGAAATTCCTGCGATTCCGTGAGCCTGAGTTCTTTCGATCTCAAGATCATGAAGTGCCATCTGGAACGACTCATAGTTGTACTTGTCATGCATGTAGTGGATTACTTTAAGAGCGTTTGTATATGCTCCAGCAAGCCAGACAAGAACGTTGTCATACTTTGCTACTACTTCATCAAAGTCAAGGTACTCAGATGTGATTGGTGCGAAGTTAGGTGCTACCTGAGCTCCTGATTTCTCATCCTTACCACCGTTTATAGCGAATAGTAGTGCTTTAGGAAGGTTTACTCTAGCTCCGAAGAACTGCATTGACTTTCCTACTTTCATTGGAGATACACAACAAGCGATAGCATAGTCGTCTCCGAACTGTGGTCTCATTAGATCATCGTTCTCATACTGTACTGCAGATGTATCGATCGATACTTTAGCACAGAAGTCTTTCCAAGTTGCTGGAGAGTGAGTAGACCATAATACAGTCATATTTGGCTCAGGTGCTGGTCCTAAGTTGTATAGAGTGTTTAGGTATCTGAATGAAGTCTTTGTTACAAGAGTTCTTCCGTCTGTTCCTTCTCCACCTAGTACTTCTGTAGTCCAAGTAGGGTCTCCAGAGAATAGATCGTTGTATGCAGGAGTTCTTAGGAATCTTACGATTCTAAGCTTCATGATGAAGTGGTCAACTAGCTCCTGAGCTTCTTCCTCAGTGATGTTTCCAGCTTCAAGATCTCTCTGAACATATACATCTAGGAAAGTAGCTGTTCTACCAAGTGACATTGCAGCTCCATCCTGATCTTTTATTGCCCCAAGGTATCCAAAGTATACTGCCTGAACTGCTTCCTGAGCAGTTTCAGCTGGCTTAGTGATATCTACACCATATGAAGCACACATCTTAGTGAATGCTTTTATTGCAGAGATCTGATCCATTACTTCTTCTCTGTTTCTGATGATGTTCTCAGTCATCTCAGGTACATCTAGTTGCTTGTGCTGAGCCATCTTGTCAGCTAGTAGTCTGTCTGTTCCGTATAGAGCTACTCTTCTGTAGTCTCCTATGATTCTTCCTCTACCGTATGCATCTGGAAGACCAGTTACGATTCCACATCTTCTTGCTGCTTTTACGTCATCTGTATAAGCTGCGAATACTCCCTCATTGTGAGTCTTTCTATACTTTGAGAAGATCTCAGCAGTTACTGGATCTAATTCAAATCCGTAAGCTTCTAGAGAGTTCTGAACCATTCTTAATCCACCTTTAGGGAAGATTCCTCTCTTTAGAGGTGCGTCAGTTTGTACTCCTACGATCTTTTCAAGATCTTTGTCGATATATCCAGGTCCATAAGTAGTTAGTGATGATGGAGTTTTAGTCTCTACATCATGTACTCCTCTATCCTGCTCTTCTTTAAACATCTCTGTTAATCTATCCCATAGCTTTTGAGTAGAGTCAGTAGCCTCTGCTAAGAACTCATCATTCCCTTCATATGGTGTGTAGTTGTTTTGAATAAAATCTCTTACATTGATCTCTTTTTTCCAAAGTTCACCAGTAAATCCTGTCCATTGTTTTAACATGTTCTGTTACCTCCTAGAATAATTTGAAGTATTTATGTTTGCCATTTAACGTTTAGTATGATTTAACACTTTATACCGTGAATATATCACGGAATTTAAACTGTGTCAAACATTATTATAATTTTTTCACTAGTATTTTATATTTTTTTATACAAATTCCTTATTTTTCATAACTTTCTTTGCATTTTTTCCATTTTTTTGTTTTTAAAACGTACATTTTGTTGTTTAACTGAAGTTAACAATTCTTAGTCGTCTCGAGTGTTCTCTCTACACCTTTGTAAAGATTACACTCTATGAAAATTTTAACACATTCAACACATCTAAGCAAGTTTTTTTACAAGCTTAGTAAAGAATTGTATAGGTTCATTTTATTTTATTTTCTGTAAGGAAAATTATATTCAAAATTCCTGAGAAACTACCATCTTTTCAATTAAAAAACAGCTCAGATATCTTTAAGTTATTTTATAACTCCCTTTCCTTCTTAACTATAGTTATAGAAGCTTTTTTATAACCACATATCTTCCTTCCTTAACATAACCAAATAAAAATAGGAGATTTAATATCTCCTATAGTTTTCCTCTATTATATTCTTTACTTTGACATCCAGAGATTTCCTCTCCTCTGGAGAAAACTCCTTCACATTTATGGGAGTATCCACTATGAGTTTTATCTTCTGTCCTCTGTTAACAAGGACACTTCCCCTCTTCTGGACAGCATAGGTCCCCTTTACTGTTACAGGTACTATTATTCCATTGGTATCTGTAGCCAGTCTGAAACTTCCCTTTTTAAAATCTATCATCTCACCTGTAAGAGATCTCTCTCCCTCTGGAAATATCACTGTGGGATAACCTGACTTTATGATCCCCACTGCTTTTTTTATACTTTTGATTCCCTCTCTGGGATTTTCTCTGTTTAAAAACACACAGTGAGACTTCTTCATCCACAAACCGTAAAACGGCCATTTCTCCATCTCATGTTTTGCTACAAATCCAAGATCCATTGGAAAGTAACCACTTATAAGAGGTACATCCATATTACTCTGATGATTTCCCACCACTACTATCCCGCTGTTTCTGTCGAGATTTTTTATGGCATCTTCATCTTTATATATTATCTCCACTTTTGCCGCTGCAGCCATTAAAAGCATTCTGGAAAAATTCTCCAGTTTTTTTCTGGCAAAGATACTTCCCTTTTCCTCTCCCAGGAAATATATTACAGGCATATATACTATCGTCATCACCATAAACCACATTAGGCCTGCAAATGTTACTAAAAATACTCCTAGCATCTTTATCACTTCCCTTATTATAATATAACACCTGTAATGTTATCACCTTTTTGCTCTTTTGTAAAGCTTAGTAGTCACTTTCTCTCATCACTTCTCTTATATCCTCATATTTAAATCCTTTTCTCATAAGGTAGGCTATTTGTTTGTCCTTCTCTCTTTTAGCTACTTTTTTCAGTTGTTTTCTGATCTCTTCCCTCTCATCATGTTCCGTTTCACCAAAGGCTTCAGATATCACTTCTCGGCTTATTCCCTTCATAGACATCTGATATTCCAGCTTTCTTTTACTTTCATGACTTCTTTCTATCATAACTCTTGCATAGTCCAGGTCATTTATAAAACCTCTGGCCACTATCTTTTCGACTACTTCTTCTACTATTACATATTCCCGAAACTTCATCTTTAGTTTCTGTAACATCTCTTTTTGGCTGTAATCTCTTCTTGAGAGTAAAAAAAGAGCTTTGGCAAGGGAAGCTAGATAGATTACTCTACTATATTCCTCTCTGCTAAGCTCCTCCTTTCTGTTCAGATCCATCTGTGCTATTATCTCCGGACTGACATCTATTATTTCTTCATCTCCGCTACTCTCAAGATAGAGCTTATTCCTCGCTACCTTTATTATCTTCAGGACTATTGTCTCCTTCAGCTTCTTCTGGTTTTGGGAATAGTATCTTATTTACCTGTAATTCTACCTGTTCTAACAATTCATTTTCTGTTTCCAGTCTTGCTTTTACATTTTCCTTACCCTGACCTAGTCTTATATCTCCAAAACTAAACCATGCTCCGGATTTTAATACGATATCATTGGCTATGGCGATATCTAATATCTCTCCTACTCTTGATATTCCCTTACCATACATGATCTGGAATTTAGCTTCTTTAAATGGAGGAGCTATCTTATTTTTAGTTACCTTTACAGCAGTTTCATTACCTATTACATTATCTCCCTGCTTTACACTTCCTATTCTTTTTACCTCTAGTCTTACTGATGAGTAGAATTTAAGTGCTCTTCCTCCTGTCGTTGTCGTCTGAGGACCAAATCCAAATCCACCAATCTTCTCTCTTATCTGGTTGATAAATACCATTGTAGTTTTTGATTTACTTAAAGTTGCTGTAAGCTTTCTTAATGCTTTTGACATTAATCTTGCCTGGAGTCCCATCTGCTGGTCTCCCATCTCCCCTTCGATCTCTACCTTTGGTACCAGTGCTGCTACCGAATCGATTACTATCACGTCTACTGCTCCAGACCTTACCAGCATATCTGCGATTTCCAGTGCCTGCTCTCCGTTATCCGGCTGAGAGATAAGAAGTTCATCTATATCTACTCCCAGTGCCTTGGCATAGTTGGGATCCAGTGCGTGCTCAGCATCTATAAAAGCTGCTACTCCGCCAGATTTTTGAGCTTCTGCAACTATATGGAGTGCAATAGTTGTTTTACCAGAACTCTCCGCTCCATATACTTCTACAACTCTTCCTCTGGGAACCCCTCCAAGCCCTAAAGCCAGGTCTAAGTTCACACTTCCTGTAGAGATAGTTTCTATATTCATGTGTAGATTACTTCCCAGCTTCATTATAGAACCTTCACCGAAATCTTTTTGTATCTGCTTCATTGCCAGTTCCAGAGCTTTATCTTTATTGTCTGCATCCTTTTTTACTTTTGCCATTTTCATCCCCCTTGTGGTTTCTTCATTATGATTTTACTATATAGATTACTACCTTTCAATACTTTACTTTTTTCATACTGAAATTATATCAGATATCTCCACATCTCCCTAAGTCTGAAAACTCCGCTTATTGTATCTTTTTTAGGTGTACCACTTGGGATTTTTGACACTTAAAACGTTATTTTGTTATTTCCTTTGTTTTTCTATATCATTTATTCTTTGAAACATATGCCTTTTTCCCCTCACAAATATACATCACCACTATGGATATCCGGACCTCTTTTAAAATTTCCCTTTATTTGTTTTATTTTTTCTATAACCCCCTATTTTACTTATCTCCCGCCACTCTCTTTACAGCCTTTAT